>Ga0194132_10000088_pt1 | contig 165465 bp, 161 predicted proteins | sample TA2KigOf80mmetaG_FD_148612 | JGI IMG/M metagenome (GOLD analysis project Ga0194132, IMG submission 148612) | Freshwater microbial communities from Lake Tanganyika, Tanzania - TA2015054 Kigoma Offshore 80m | ecosystem: Environmental > Aquatic > Freshwater > Lake | place: Tanzania: Lake...
CCCCCCCCCCCCCCCCCCACTCCCCCCCCCCCCCCCCCCCCTCTGCGCCTCCGCCGCGTAGCGCCGCGCCAGATCCCGGAACTCCAGCTCGACGAACACGTCGCGGAGCGCGGCATAGTTCGGCTCGCCGACCTTCAAGGCGACGAGGTCGAGTCCGATGTCGAGGTCGGTCATGATCGTGACGAGCCGCTTCGACAGTCGCACCGCGTCGGCGTTCTCCTGCAGTGACTTGGCCGCTCGGGCCGGCTGCACTTCGGCCGCGTGCGCCAGCAACTCCTCGACCGAGGGATACTGCTCGAGGAGCTGCACCGCCGTCTTGGGCCCCACACCCTTCGCGCCCGGGACGTTGTCGGAGGAGTCGCCAACCAACGCCAGGTAGTCGGCCACTTGCGAGGGCGGGATGCCGAACTTCTCGCCCGCATTCGACTCGTTGACCCACTCGGCGGCCACGCCCGTCGCGCCGCCCCGGCCGGGGTTCAAGAGATGGATGCCCGGCCCGACCAGCTGATAGAAGTCCTTGTCGCCGGAGACGATCACGGCCTCGAGCCCGGCGGCACGCGCCTTGGTCGCCAGAGTTCCGATCACGTCGTCTGCCTCGTAGCCCGGGAGCTCGACGACCGGGTCGTGGAACGCGGCTACGATGTCCCGGATCCTGCCGATGCTCGCGCGCAGGTCGTCGGGCATCTTCTCCCGCGTCGCCTTGTACTCCGGATAGATCTGGTCGCGGAAGGAGTCGCCGGCGTCGAAGACGACCGCCAGGTAATCGGGCTCGAGCTTCTCCCGAATGTCGAGCAAGAAGCGTGTGAAGCCGAAGGGGGCCGACGTGTTTTCGCCCGCACTGTTGGTGAGCGGCTTGCTGATGAACGCGAAGTACGACCTGTAGATCAGGGCGTACGCGTCGATCAGGAAGATCCGCGGAGCGCTCTTGGGAGGTATCTCCAAGGGCCGTCGTCTCGTGGTGGGCGGCTGGCGTGAGCGGGGCGCAAGATAGCTCGGCCATCAACGAAAACGAGCCCCGCGGCTCGTGGCCGCGGAGCTCGCCGGAACCCTCCGGAAGGGTGCGCTCAGGCTTTGATCACGTTCGCCGCCTGAGGGCCCCGCTCGGATTCCTTCACCTCGAACTCGACCTCCTCTCCTTCCTGGAGCGTTCGGAACCCCTGTGCTTGGATCGCCGAAAAGTGGACGAACACGTCATCACCCTTGGGCTGCTTGATGAAGCCGTATCCTTTCGATTCGTTGAACCACTTCACGGTCCCTTTCATGCCGCTCCCTCCACATAGCGGGTGAGTCGGACCGCGCATAGCGCGGTATTTTCTCACCTTGCGGCCCTCCGCGCGAGCGCGCAAGCACTCGCGGCGAGAACCGGCCAACGGCGTGCACCCCGATGCAACACGGGCGGCAGCGGACTCAGGTGCCGGCGACGCCCCCGTTGCCGGCGCCGCTCGCCGGGCGATGTCGCCCTCACCCCGACGACTGCCCCGGGACGCCCCTCACTCCTCGCCGTAGAGCGCCCGGTAGAGTCCCAAGTTGCGGCGCACGCTCTTCACGTAGCCGCGGGTCTCCTCGATAGGGATTCGCTCCGTGAACCGGTGAGGATCCGACGCCTCCGGATACTCCCGCCAGCGCGTCGCGCGGGTCGGCCCGGCGTTGTATGCGGACAGCACGAGGCCGAGATCGCCGTCGTAGCGGCGGCTCATGTCGACGAAGAAAGCCGCGCCCAGGTGGAGGTTCACCTCCGGCCGGGACAACGTTTCCTCGGTGAACGGACGCGGTCCGTGGGACCGCGCGAGCTGCGCCCCGGTAGGCGGCATGACCTGCATGAGGCCGATCGCCCCGGCGCGACTCACGATGTCCGCCTTGAACGCCGACTCCTGCCGGATGATGGCGGCCAGCAGTAGGGGGTCGACCCCCCACTCGGCCGCCTCGCGGCGCACCAGCTCGCGATACGGGAACGGATACGTGACACGAAGGATCTGTAGATCCCAGCCCCCCGCTTCCTCCAGAAGCGCCCATCCGAGGTTGATACCATCGATGGTTCGTCCTCGCTCGATGAGCGCGTCGGCCAAGCGAAGCGTCGCGCCTCGTGAGCCGCGCGCACGCTCCCGCAGTCGCGCGATTTCGCTGGTGACGCCGGCCTCGAGCCCGGCTTCGTTCAGCAGATCCAGACGGGCGAGCCCGTCTGTGAGCCAGAGCGGCTCGCTGGGTCCCTCGCCATCCGGGAAGTCGATCGCGTACGGGGCGTCGAGCAGCTCGGCGGCCAGGTGCGCGTAGTACTCGACCGGCTGCTCCGTCATCGCCCGCACGAGCAGCTCGCGGCCCCGCGCGGAGTCACCCAGCTCGAGCCGCACACGTCCAGCCCAGTAAGCCGCCTCCTGCCACCGCCGACCCTCGGGGAAATCCGCCAGATAGGCCTCGAACACGTCCGCGGCCTGCGCTCGGCTCCCTCTGCGCACGTGGATGTGGCCCGAGCGCATGCGCGCCTCGCCCGCCCGGGCCGAGGAACCGCCGTGCTCCGCGATGAACCCGTAGCGCGCGAGCGCCACGTCGAGGCGCCCATTCACCTCGGCGTTCGCGCCCTCACTCCAGGTGAGCTCGATCGCTTCCGTGCTGCCCGGATACTCCTCCAGCAGCCAACCGCGCAGCGTTCCGACCTGGGCGGTCATTCCCTGCCGGGAGCGCATGCCCCGCCACACGTCGAGCGTGCGCGCACCGATGCGCTCGTTCGTAGTCGAGTCGCGAAGGATGCGAAACTCCTCCAGCGCCTCCTCCTGGCGCGGCTGCACGGTGGCCATCAGCCGGGCGCGCTCGAGGCGCGCCGACTCCGCGAGCGTTACTCCGTCGGACTGCGTCATCCGCGCCGCCCTGTCGTACGCCCGCAGGGCGCGGGCGCCGTCACCACCGCGATCGACCGCGCGCGCGAGCTCGACCGTCAGGTCGACGTCGAAGCCCCCGAGGTCGATCAGGCTCGCGGCGGCGGTCGCGCGCACGCCCGCCGCCCCCGTGCGAAAGGCCTCGAGCAGGAGCGGCCGCGCGCCGGCGCTGTCGCCGTCCGCCAGCAGCAGCCCACCCAACCCGACGGCTGCCTCCGCGCGCCGGGGTCCGTCGGTGGTGACGAGGAGCCCCCGGAACGAGGTCGCCGCCCCAGCCGAGTCTCCGACCGCCAGCTGTGCGTCGGCTTCCACTCGCCAGAGCGTCGAGGCCGCGTCCGGCTCGACGACGTGGATCTGGAGCGAGCGAACCGCGGCGGTGTCTCCAGCCTCGGCAGCCGAGCGCATGAGCTCGGCCGCGCTCCAGCTCCGCACAGCGGGCGAGGCGAGGAGCCGCGCCAACGTCGCCGCGGCCTCGGTGCGCTTTCCTGCCCGGCCGAGCGCGCGGGCGGTCCGGGCGAGCGCGGCGTCCGACACGGCAGAGCCCGGTCGGGCCCGGCTCACGAAGCTCTGGTAGGCCCCTGCCGCGCTCTCCCACTCCTCCGCGTGCTCGAGAGCACGCCCGAGCAGGTACTCCGCCGAATCGGCCCCAGGAGCGGCCAGCCACTCGACCCCCTCGAGCAGCTCGCGCACAGCCGGCCAGTTCTCCCACCCGGCCTCCGCGCTGGCAAGAACGAGAACGTCCGCGGGAGTCCCCTCGGCAGCCCCACCCGCACGCAGCACGCGAGCCGCATGCCAGTACCGCCCGACCGCGAGCTCAGCGAGAGCCGAGTCCGAAGCCACCGCCTCCGACGCACCGGCTCTCGGGTCGATGCGAGCGGCGGTGCCCAAGAGGGCGACGAACGCCACCAGCAGGAAGCGGACACGGACGTTCATCCCTCACTATACCGAACGGCCCTCAGAAAGGGCTACTGCGCCGACCAGCGTCCCGATAGTCTCGCGCCGACTAGCGTCCCGACAGTCTCGCGCCGACCGGCGCCCCGATCAGTCTCGCGCCGACCGGCGCCCCGGTCAGCCTCGGCCGATCTCGATCGAGTGGAGCGTGTCGACCATCTTCTGGGCCGACTCCTCCATGTCGATCACGAGCGTGTCGATCTTCGAGATGAAGTAGTTGTGGAAGACGGACACCGGGATCGCGATGAGGAGTCCGAACGCGGTCGTGAGCAGCGCGACCTTGATGCCGCCCGCGACCAGGGTCGCCTCCACCTCGCCCGCAGCTTCGATCGCCTGGAACGCCAGGATCATGCCGACCACCGTGCCCAGGAACCCGAGCAGCGGGGCGACGTTGATGACCGTCGCCAACACGATGAGGCCCCGCTCGAGCTTGCTCATCTCGATGAGGCCCTGGTTCTCGATCGCTTTGGCGACCCGCTCCGTCCCCTCGTCGTGGCGCTCGAGACCGGCGTACAGGATACGCGCGGCAGGAGCATCGCTCTCGCGAGTGAGCTCGAGTGCCTCCTTCACGCGGCGCTGGGTGAGCAGCTCATCCACCGTCTTGATGATCTTCCTCGTCTTCGCGGCCTTGGAGTTCAGTGAGTAGAACTTCACGACGCAGACGACGAGGCCAATGATTAGGCAGATCAGCAGCGGCCAGCGCATCCAGCCGGTATCGACCCAGTTCCGGGCGAGCTGCTCGCGCCAGGTGAGCTCGGGGGCGGTCAGCCCGGGGACCTGCAGGAGCAGGCTATAGAGTGGCACCCCCACGGGAACCTCCGGCAAGACGCGCCGTCAGGCGCGGTGGGCGGGACCTCCGGCACCACACGTCGGAAGCCCCGCGAGCTAAGAGCGGGTCGCAGTATGCCCAGGGGCCCTGAGGAGTGTCAAGGCGCCGGAGTGCCGTGGTAGGGATGGTGGCATGCGACGAAATGCCCCACCCGCTCGCCTCCACGCCCGGACTCAGCTCGGCCCTCCAACCCCGGCACGATTCCCCGGCACGAAGCGTCCTTGGCCGGGTGCGGACAGCGCGGGTGGAAGGGGCACCCGGAGGGCGGATCGATGGGGCTCGGCACGTCCCCCTCCAGCACGATGCGCGAGCGCGACGCCCGCCCCACCGGATCGGGACGCGGCACCGCGGAGAGCAGTGAGCGCGTGTAGGGGTGCCGTGCCTCGGCGTAGAGCGCACTCGCTTCCGCGAGCTCGACGATACGCCCCAGATACATCACGGCCACCCGGTCGCTCACGTGCTCGACCACCGCGAGGTCGTGCGCGATGAACAGATACGTGAGACCGAGTTCGGCTTGCAGATCCTGGAGCAGGTTGATCACCTGCGCCTGCACGGACACGTCGAGCGCGCTCACCGGCTCGTCCAGCACCAGGAAGTCCGGCTCGACGGAGAGAGCCCGCGCGATGCCGAGGCGCTGGCGCTGCCCGCCGCTGAACTCGTGGGGGTAGCGGTCGATGTGGTCCGCCGAGAGCCCGACGCGCTCGAGCAGCTCGACGGCCCGGTCGCGGCGGTTCGGCAGCCCGAGCCCGTGCACGGTGAGCACCTCCTCGAGCATGGCGCCCACCGAGAGCCGCGGGTTGAGCGAGCCGACCGGATCCTGGAAGACGATCTGCATGCGGCGCCGCAGCGCCCTAAGCCCGGTGCGGTCGAGTGCACGCACGTCCTGACCGTCGAAGCGCACGTCGCCGCCGGTCGGCTCGATGAGCCGCAGGAGCGCGCGCCCGGTCGTCGACTTGCCGCACCCCGACTCGCCCACCAGACCGAGCGTCTCACCGCGCCAGAGGTCGAAGCTCACGCCGTCGACCGCACGCACGTGTGCGCGCACGCGTCCGAACGAGCCGCGCCGCACGGGGAAATGCTTGGCGAGGTCGCGCACCTCGAGCAGGGGGGGGCCGTTCCGATCGATCGCGGCGCGGCCGGTCGGCGGCGGTGCGGGCTCCGCCCTCGGCGCGTCGCCCCTCACGGGCCGCGTCACGTGCCCACCCTCCAGCACCGGGCCGCGCGCCCGTCCCCGAGCGCCACCAGCTCCTGCGCCCGCTCGCACCCCTCTCCCGCCGACGGACAGCGCGCGCGAAAGCGACACCCCTCCGGCCAATGCAGCGGGCTCGGCACCGTTCCCGGAATCGACGCCAGTCGCCGGCCGGGGGTGCCCACGGACGGAAGCGAGGCGAGCAGACCTCGCGTGTACGGGTGCGCCGGCCGCACGAAGATGTCCTCGACCGTTCCCGACTCGACGATCTGCCCCGCGTACATGACGATCACGCGGTCGCACACCTCGGCCACCACGCCCAGGTCGTGCGTGATCAGCATCACGGCCATCCCGTGCGCCCGCCGCAGCTCGGCGAGCAGCTCGAGGATCTGCGCCTGGATCGTCACGTCGAGCGCCGTCGTCGGCTCGTCGGCGATGAGCAGCTTGGGCGCGCACGCGATCGCCATGGCGATCATCACGCGCTGCCGCATGCCGCCCGACAGCTGGTGTGGGTACTCGTCGACGCGCCGCCCGGGCTCGGGAATGCCGACCTCGTCGAGCAGCCGCACGGCCTCGCCGTGGGCGGCCTTCCGGTCCATCCGTCTGTGCAGCCGGAGCGTCTCCGCGATCTGATCGCCCACGGTGAAGACCGGGTTGAGCGAGCTCATCGGCTCCTGGAAGATCATCGAGATCTCGTTGCCGCGGAGCGCCCGCAGCCGCTTCTCCTCCGCGCCGACCAACTCCTGTCCGCGGAAGCTCACCGAGCTCCCATCCATGAGGCGCGCCGGGGGATTGGGCAGCAAGCCGAGGATCGCGAGCGAAGTCACCGTCTTCCCGCACCCCGACTCGCCGACGATGCCGAGCGTCTCGCCCTCACGCACGGCGAACGAGATGCCGTCCACGGCCTTCGCGACGCCCTGGTCGGTGAGGAACCAGGCGCGTAGGTCGCGCACGGCGAGCAGCGGCTCGACTTCTGTCGACTGTGCTGCGGAGTTTGCTGCCGACCGCGCCGCGGACTGCGCCGCCGACGGCGCTGCGGAGTTCGCCGCGGCGGTCGCGGCCGAGCTCGCCGCCGACTTCGCCGCCGACTTCGCCGCCGACTTCGCAGCCCCCGCCGCCTCGTGCTGGGTCACGACCGCAGCCGCGGATCGAGCGCGTCACGGAGCCCGTCGCCCACGAGATTGAACGAGAGGACGGTGAACACGATCGCGAGCCCCGGGAACGTCGACAGCCACCACGCGTTCAGGAGCACGTTGCGGCCGTCGGCGACCATGGTGCCCCACGACGGCGTCGGCGGCTGCACGCCGAGGCCCAGGAACGACAGCCCAGCCTCAAGCACGATCGTGTTGCCGATGCCCAGCGTGGCGGCCACGATCACCGGGGCCAGCGCGTTCGGGATCAGGTGCCGCAGGATGATGCGGCGCTTCGAATAGCCGAGCGCGGTGGCGGCCTGCACGAACTCCCTCTCACGCAACGTCAGCACCTCGCCCCGAACGATCCGCGCCGTGCCCGGCCAGAGCGTGAGCCCGAGCACCGCCACGATCAGGAAGATCGACGGCTCGAAGAGCGCAATGATCGTGATCAGCAGTACGAGCTGCGGGAACGAGATCACCATGTCGACGACGCGCATGATGATGCCGTCGAGGATGCCTCCCATGAACCCGGCGATTGCGCCGAGCAGCGTGCCGATCGTCACGCTGATCCCCACCGACACGAACCCGATCAGCAGCGAGATGCGCGCCCCGTAAAGCAGCCGCGACAGCACGTCGCGCGCGAACTGGTCGGTCCCGAGCGGATGCGCGCCGGAGAGCCCCACGTACCGCTCGGAGATGAGGTCTCCCTGCAGCGCAGGGTCGTGCGGCGCGAGCAGGGGCGTCAGCAGCGCGATCAGGTAGAGCACGACGATCACCATCAGCCCGGCCACGGCGGTGCGGTTCTTCGAGAACGCGCGCACCGCCAAGTCCCACTGGCTCACGCCGACGCGCCGCGGTCCTTCCGCACGCCCGGCGTCCCACCAAGACCACCCCCACACCGTCGCCAGCGCAGCCACGAGCGTGGCGAGCGCGAGCCGCTCGTCCCAGCTGCCGCCGAGGGCCTCTACGACGCGCGCGAGGCGCGCAACGAGCACCCATAGACATCCCAGCCAGACCAGGAGTGCCAGCCCACCCGCTCCCCACCTGCCCGCGGCGAGCTGCGGTGCACCCGGCAGGAACGCCGACAGGCGGCGACCACCCCGTGCGCGGGCACGCGCAGTCGTCGAGGCGGCCATCGTATCGGCCATCGCGTCACTCATAGCGGATGCGCGGATCGACCACGGCGTAGAGCACGTCGGCGATCAGGTTGGCTGCGACGACCATGCTGGCGAAGAAGAAGCTCCCGGCCATCACCAACGGGTAGTCGCGCGTGTTGATCGCTTCGACGATCGTGCGGCCCATGCCCGGCCACGCGAAGATCGTCTCGATGAACACGGTACCGCCGAAGAGCACCGGGATGTAGAGCCCGACCAGCGTGATGATGGGCAGGAGCGCGTTCCGAAGCGCGTGCTTGAAGACGACCACGCGCTCGGAGAGTCCCTTCGCGCGCGCCGTGCGCACGTAGTCCTGCCGGATCACCTCCAGCATGCTCCCACGCATGTAACGCGCGATTCCGGCAGTCAGCACGAGCGCGAGCGACAGCGTCGGCAGTACCAGGTGCGCGATGCGGTCCCTCACCTGCCCACCGAACGACAGGAAGTCGTACTCCGTGCTCGTCATGCCGGAGGCGGGGAACCAGATCGGCCACTCCCACACGTTCCGCGCGAACAGGCTGAGCGTCAGGATCAGCATGAGCGCGAGCCAGAACGACGGCATCGAATAGAAGAAGAGCAGCACCACGCTGAACGCCGAGTCGGAGAGCGAGTACTGGCGAACGGCCTGGTACGTGCCGACCAGGATGCCGAAGAAGAACGCGACGCCGAGTGCGCACGCGGACAGCAGCAGCGTGTTGGGGAGGAAGTCGGCCAGCACGTCGAGCACCGGCCGCGAGTGCGAGAACGAGTAGCCGAAGTCACCCGTGAGCATCGCACCCAGCCAACGCGCGTAGCGCACATGCACCGGCTGGTCGAGTCCGAAGTTGATGCGCGTCTGCTCGACCACTTCCTGCGTCATGCCAGGCGACAGGAAGTAGAGCGTGGGATCACCCGGCGCGAGGTTGACCGCGAAGAAGACGATCGTGGCGATCCCCAAGACCAGCGGGACCGCGCCGAGCAGGCGGCGGAGGAGGTACTTGGTCACTCAGCTCAGCGCGACGCCGGGTCGATGTACCAGTCCTTGATGTTCAGCCACTCGCCGCGGGCGTCCATGACCGCCCCGCGGACGCGCCGATTCACGCCGTCCAACCGGTCGGGGAAGTAGAAGTACGTGTACGGCTGCTCCTCGACGATGGCCGCCTGGTACTCACGCCAGACCTCCTTCGCTTCCTCGCGGTCCACGGTCACCGACAGCTGCTCGAGCAGCCGGTCGATCTCCGGGTTATGCGTACCGACCCACGCGTACGGCTGATCGATGCGCGCCGAATGGAAGAGGTCCATGTCGTTCAGCTTGAACTCGGTCACCCACCCCATCACGACGCCGTCGAAGTCTCGCAGCGTCGGAGTGTTGATCTGCTGCAGCAGCGTCGCCCACTCCACCACCTGAGGGCGCGCCTCGATGCCGACCTGCGCGAGCTGCGCCTGCATGATCTCCGCCACGTCCTGCCGCTGCTGATTCCCCGTGTTGTACTTGATCGAAAACGACAGTCGCGTGCCGTCGGCCGACTCCCGGACCCCATCTCCGTCGCGGTCGCGCCAACCGGCCTCATCGAGCAGCGCGCGAGCTGCGGTCGGATCGTAGGCCAGCGTGGGCACGTTTTCGTCGTCGTAGGCCCAGTGGAACGGCGGCACGCCCGAGTTCGCGACCGTGCCGTATCCCAGCAGGATCGCCTGAACGATCTCCTCGCGGTTCGTCGCCATCGTGATCGCGCGACGGACCCTGGCGTCCGACAGTTGTGGCTTACGCGAGTTCCAGCCGACGAAGACGTAGTTGCGGAAGGTGTACGCGAGCAGCTCCAGGTTGGGGTCGTCGAGGATCTGCTGCGCCTGGTCGGGACGGGGGGCCAGGTAGACGTCGATGTTCTCCGTGAGCAGCTCGGTGAGCAGCGTGGTCTGCTCCGGGATGATGCGGTATACGTAGCGGTCGACGAACGGCCGGCCGCCGAGCGCGGCGGGAAACGCCGGGTTCGCCTCGAACACCCAGCGGTCCTGCGAGCGGTGCTCAACGAACACGAACGGGCCATTGCCGACCGGGCACTGCTCCCCGAACGGATGCTGCGCGAGCTGGTCGTGCGGCACGTCACGCAGCAGGTGCTCCGGGAGGATGCCCAGGGTGCGGAACGGATCGAGAAACTCGGAGTGCGGCTCCAGCGAGATGCGCACCGTGAAGTCGTCGATCACCTCGACGCCCTCGGGCTCCTTCACGTAGTGGTCCCAGAACGCGGCGTTCGGGAAGGCCGTCAACGGATCCGTGACGACCTCGTAGGTGAACGCCACGTCGTTCGCGTCGGTCCGTTCGCCGTCGTGCCAGTACACGTCCTGGCGGATATGGAACGTGATCGCGCGGCCGTCCTCCGAGATCTCCCACGACTCGGCGAGATAGGGCTGTGCGTTCAGCTGGGCGTCGTAGTTGACCAAGGTCATCAACCCCACGAACTGCTGGTGCTGTGTCGACGAGTGATCCGCAGAGATGGCGGAGTTGAGTCCATCGGCGACTTCGCCGATCGAGCCGATGACGACCGTCCCGCCGTAGCGTGGATCGCTCGGCGTGGGGTGCTGGGAGCGCGCCTGCTCCATGTAGGCGGCGACGCGCGGGAGCACCGCCTGACAGAACGGATCGCCGGACACTTCCGTCGAATCTCCGCCACCACACGCGGCCAACACCGAGCCAGCCGCGATCGCGAGCACCTTTTTCATATGCCCTCCCCTACCGACGGAATGTCCATGAGTCCGACCAGTACCGCTCCCGCTCGAGCTCGTCCGCGAGCGCCAGCTCCGACGCCGACATGCCGCCGTCCAGCCAATCTCCCCCCAGGCCGGCGCGCAGACTGTTTGCCACTACCCCGGCGACCTCGTCAATGCTCACGTCGCCGATCAGCTCGCGCAGCGTGACGGGCGCGGAGGCCACCGCCGCGGCGGCCAGGGGGCCCTGGTCCCCGGCGAGCAGGATCGAGCCGTGCTGCAAGAGCGCGTCTCCGATCCGCGCCTGCGCGCTCCCGACGATCTTCCGCCCCCGAGCTGCGACCTCGCCGGCGGCCGGGACCTGGAAGCAAGGTCCGGCGTCGGGGGCGAGGGCCCGACCCCGGGCGCCATCCACGAGGTCGACCGGGGCGCCGAGCTCGCGGAGCGCGGCTGCGAGCGCCGCGTTAATGCGGGCGTAGGCGTCTCGCACGCTACCCCACGCGCGCAGCGGCGCGATCACGGCGTAGGTGAGCTCCCGGTGGTGCAGGACTGCACGCCCACCCGTCGGCCGACGCACGACGTCGAAGCCCTCGGCTCGTAGGTCGTCGATCGGATAGGCAGACGCGGGCTCGTTGCGCCCGAGGGAGAGCGTGGGGCGGGTCCAGCCGTAGAGGCGGAGAGTGGCGGGCTTCCAGCCGGCCTGGTCGGCGTCGCACCCCTCACCGCCCATCGACGCCGCCAGCGCATGGTCGAGCGCCATGTTGCAGGCGCCGGAGCGCACCTCGTACGTCAGATGTCGCCAAACCAGCGCCGGAGCGTGGTTACGCGACAGTCGCGGCCGGTAACCAGCCGCCGGAGGGCGGTTGTGCGACAGTCGCGGCCGATAACCAGCCGCCGGACGCGGATTATGCGACAGCTGCGGCCGAATACCAGCGGCCGGAGAGCGTTCTTGCGACAGCTGCGGCCGAGGATCAGCCGACGCCTCCCGGGTTCTCGACGCCGCCGGATTTTCCGCGGAAAATTCCTGGTCGGACTCCGCGGAGGCCGGCCGCCCAGTTTCAGCTGAAACTGGCCGCGTAGACGTTTCGGCCCGGTTCTTTGATGCCGCGGGATTTCCCGCGGAAAGTTCCGGGCCCTCGCCCCCGCACTCGGCCGATGCTGCCCCAGCCGTCACCGCGGCAGCCGACCCCGTCGACGTTTCCGCGGAAACGCGTGCCCCCGCGAGGGTAGCCCGCCCCGCGTATCCGTGGAATGCGATCGTCATCGGCTCCTCACCGGCTGTTTGACCACCCGGGGCGTGCTCGGCCACCGAGTCCGCTGCGTGGCCCACCCGTCATGCGTGGCCCGCTACTTAGGGCCTCTCCACGGCTCCAGCAAGCCCGCTTCCCCTTACCTGGCCCTTATCCAAGGAACCGTTGCGGCGCGAACTCGCACGCCCGAGCATCTTCAGACGCATGAGCGAGCACCACGACGGGCGGTTCCGGCTCCGAGTCTTGGGTCCACCCGACCTCCGAGCCCCCGATGGACGTCGCGTCGGATCCGTGCTCTCCCAGCCCAAACGCCTCGGGCTGCTCACGTACCTCGCGCTGGACCCGGGCCCTGTATCCCGCGAGAGCGTGCTCGCGACCTTCTGGCCCGACGCCGACGAGGCCCGCGCCCGCAACGCGCTCAGTCAGGCGCTCTTCCACCTCCGGCGCGCGTTGGGAGAGGACGTCGTGCAGAGTGTGGAGGGCGATCGCCTCTGGGTTTCGCCCGACCGGCTCCAGTGCGACGTGACCGATCTCTTGGCGGGCGGTGCGTCGGTCTCAGGCGACGCCGGCGAGCTACTCGAAGGGTGGCACGCGGATGAAGCTGCACTGCGAGAGTGGCTCGAGGCTCAGCGCGCCCGGGTCCGCACACGCGACGCACAGACGCCAACGCCGGGGCCTGCGGAAGTCGCTCAGACGCCAACGCCGGGGCTTGCGGAGGTCCTTCCGACCTCGCACCGGCACACGCTCCCTCTCCGCTGGGTAGCCGCAGCCGCCGTCCTGCGCTCGTGCCGTTCGGCGCGGCGACCGTCCGCCTCGTGGCAGGATCGCAGAGCGAGGATCTCGCCGTGCTCCTGCCGCGGGTGACCGTGGCGCCGGGCGCGGCCGACCTCAGCCCGCAGACGATTCTCGAGGAGGTCCTGGCACGCCTGCCCCATCAGGAAAACGTGCGCATCAGACCGGCTCCCTCTGCATCCTCGGTCCCGGACTTCAGCACGCAGCTCGCGACTATCGGTGCCACGGAGGACGACGCCCCCGACTGGATTCTGGAGGTGAACGTGCGCGTCACGGCCGGCACCGTCGGCGTTGTCGGCCTACTCTACCGGGCGCCACTGCTGGATGTCCCCGGTCGCGAGAGCTTCAGTGTCGGCTACGATCGCCCCGAGGAGACGGTCATCGAAGTGCCGCGCGAGATCGCGCGCGGCGTGGCGCAGATGGTGGAGCGGGTGCTCGGGGAAAGGTGAGGGAGGGCCGATTTCGCCATGTGCGCATCCCGGTGGGATCGCCACGCTAAAGGCATCCTACCGAGGGAGGCCGCCGAAGGAGCGTAGATACGCTATCCTGTACGTCACGACGTACCTTCTAGCGTACCTATGAGGTAGCCATGGCAGACATCAGACCAGGAAAGGACGTGCAAACCCTGTCCGCTTTTCGCGCCAACGCGGCTGGCATGATCGACCACGTCCGACGTTCACGCCGGCCGCTGATCATCACCCAGAACGGCCGGAGCGCCGCGGTGGTGCTCGACGTCGAGCAGTACGACGCGCTCCTCGACGAACTCGATGTGGTGCGCGACGTACGCGAGTCGCTTGCACAACTCGAGCGCGGCGAAGGTGTCCCGCACGGGGAGGCGATGGCGCGTTTGCGTGCTCGCGTGCGTGAGTGATCCTGCGGTGGTCGTCGCTGGCGTTGCGGCGCGCCACTGACATCGTCGACTACATCGCGAGCGACCGACCACAGGCGGTCGGCGCCTGACCTTACGAGATCACCAAGAACGGGAACGTCACCGCGGTGTTGTTGCCCGCGTTCGTCTCGACCTCCCGCCGCAACGGCCTGAGCCGCGCCGTATTGGATACGTTGCCCGGCGCGCCGGTCACCGTGGCGAGAATGCGGAGCGTATCCGCCGGCGCGCCCACCGGCAGGTTGCCCACCGACCAGATGCGCGTGGCCTGACTGTAGCTGCCGCGGGTCGCGGTCGACGACAGGAACGTCAACGCACTCGGCACGGTGTCCGTCACCTCGACGCCGGTGGCGATCTGCGGGCCGGACGCGTTCCGCACCGTCACGATGATGTCGACGGTATCGCCGGCGCTCGCAGCCAGGGTGTCGAAGCTGGTCGACACGGCCACGTCGGCGGCCTTGTTGAAGGTCGTGATCTCGCTAGCCGAACGAACCAGGAGCCGCCAGCGCACCGTTCCGGAGCCGTCGTCGAACGGCGACAGCAGCCCCGTCGCCTGGCTGACGGCGACGATGGTGTCAGGTCGAATCGCCGGAGCGGGCGTAATGGTCAAGTACGACCGCAACACGACCTCGACGGAGTCCCCGCCGTTGTGGGCCCAGAAGCGGAAGTCGTTGGCGACCGTGGCGGTGTCCTTGATGTCCGCGTCGCGGATCCTGACGAGCGCAGCGTCGAGTGTGCCGCCGCTCGCGAGCCGCGCCGCCGCTGCGCTCACCTCGACCGGAAGGGGGAACTGGGCCGACGGAACCAGCACGATCGGCGTCACGGCATCCAGCGCCGGGCGCCCATGACTCACGGCCGTTCGTCCGAGGAGGCGCAACGAGTCCCCGGGGGCGAGGGTCACGCGGTCGACGTTCGTGCCACGTAGGTAGCTGGTCGGTCCCTTGAAGAACACCAGCCCGTCGCCATTGAACTGGCGCGGGTTGAGCGCGATCCCGGAGGTGAACACCCGCTTCCCCGGAGGCGCAGCCAGTACCTCCGCAAGAGTCATCGTGGGGTACGTTGCCCCCAGGCTGAACAGCGTGGTGTCACCGACCTCCACGGTCACGTTTCCGCCCGTGCCGAGGGCCTGCAGCAAATCGCCGAGGACGGTCAAACTCAAGCGCACCTGATACGCACCGACAGGTACGTCGCGCAGTATGAAGACGCCCAGCGTATCGGTCGTGTCCGTGGCAGCCACCGCCGACGTTCCCGGAGTCACGACCTGCACGGTGGCGAGGCGCAGTGGCGTATCACCCGCGTCTGCGACGCCACTCCCGTTCCGGTCGAGGAAGGCCTGTCCGAAGATCACGCCCGTCGCCGAGATCTCGAGCAGCTCGACGTCGGTCACCGTCATGCATGACCACGCGCTCGCAACCACGGTCGCCACGACCAGCGGCCAGCGCCGCGCCCGCGTCGAAGAAGTCAAAGGCGTCATCCGATGCGGAACCCGATGCGAATCATGCGACCCCGACTCGTGGGGTAGATCACGTCGCCGAAGTCCGGATTCACCATGAAGGGGATCGTCACGGTGCCGCCACCACTCGTGATGGTTCCGGCCGGGTCGACGAGCAGAAGCGCATCGTCGATGATCCCGTCCTTGGATTCGATCAGGTCGAGCCCGTCCACGATCAAGCTCGCCCGGCGCCCCATCACGCCCCCCAGATCCAAGCTCACGCGCACGTCGAGTCCATGAGAGACCGGGCCCCTACAGGAGTTCCGCGTCGCGAACGCTCCGAGTGACTCCGCGAGACACTTCCAGTCTTCGAGCAGCTGGGTCACCGTGGTGGCGTCCACGAAGGCCACGTCATTCCGAACCGATCCGTCCCCGTTCGCATCCACGCCCGTGCGATAGCGGGGTGTGAACGGGAGGCCCGAGCGCAGACGGTACACGGCCGACGCGGTCATCAGACTGAGGCTCGTGCGCGCCGTGACGACCAGCCGATCAGGTGCGTCGAAGTCCGACGTCCCCTCGGACCAGTCGTCCAGACCCGGGAGCGCGGGCGAGAGCTCCGCGTCCACGAGCCCCGAGGCCGCGCCGATCCAGTTGTCCGTGGTCTCCGACCTCGTGTAGGCAACCGAGAGGTTGATCGACTGGCTCGAGTACTCCAGGCCGCCGCTCATGCCCCAGTACTCCGACCACCCGTCCGGGTCGAGTGCCCAGGCCTCGTTGAACCCCGCGAAGCGGCGCACGTCAGCCGCGGTGGCGCTCACCAACGCGCCGTCCTGTGCCAGCGTCCCGAAGACGTAGCGGCCCCACGGGTCGAGCGCCGCGGGCACTGCAGATCGGTTGAGGTTCCGCCTGCGGAGCAGGAAGTCGGTCCGCCGATAGACTGCGCCCACGTGCAGGTTCCAGCTCGACGTCAGGCTACGCACGAGCCCGACCGTGCCACGAGTCGAGCGCGGAGCGCGGGCGTCGGGGCCCAGCAGGGTCAGCATGGTCTCGGGGGTCGCGCCGCCGGGCAGCATGCTCATGGGCCAGTCGAGGCCAGAGCCGGCAAAATGCGTGGACGTGGCGGTGCCGTCCTGGGAGAAGAGCTGCGAGAGCGCTCCGGGGTCGAGATCACCGTGGTGGCTCGAGACCGTGCCGAAGATGCGCGTGCTGCCGTCGAGCGACGGATCCCACGTGAGCATTCCCGTCGCTCCGAGCTGACCGAACGCGGAGGGATACACGTCGTTGCGCAGACCGGACGCTTGTAGCCAAGCCGTGTTGGCGGTCGGCTCGGAGTCGGGAATCATCTCGCGGTCGAAGCGTGCGCCTATCGAACCCGTCAGCGCGGGACTCAGCTCGAATTCTTATTGCGCGTATACCCCGACCTCGCGTGTCGTGAACGAGGCCTCCGGCGCATCCGTCGCCCACGCCACCCCCCGCGTCGCGACGAGTGCCGATCCGTCGGTGTAGAAGAGGTCCAGCCGGTCGAGCTGCTCCACCGTGTGGCTGGTGACGCGAGCCGAGAGGCCCAGTTTCAGCGTGCCTGGACCTGCGCTCCAATGGGCACCCGGGAGCAGGACGAGGTCGATCCGAGAGGCTTCCGCGCCGTCTCCGGCGGCGAGCCCCACCTGACTCCCCGAGCCCGCCAGGTACCCGAACGGCCGCGCAGGCCTGGGGTCCTCGAACGAGCGATCGCTCCCAGAGACGCCTGCGCGGAAGTCGAACACCAGGCCCGGTCGATACTCCGACGTCCAGCCACCGGCGACAGAAAAGTCGAGACTCTCCTCAGCGAGCGCGGCGTCGCGAGCGATGGCGAGGGGGCCAGGACCGTCGAACTCTCGCTTCGCGTATGCTGCGCCGCCGCGGAGGAAGAGTTGGCCGGTCGTGCCTCGGGCCGCATCGAAACGCACGTGCGTCGAATACCGAGACAGCCGCTCGACCGAGGGCGTGGCCACCTCCGCGATCAGCGCAGGGTCCAGACCCGCGAGGCTCGCCGCGATCGTGTCACCGACCCTCGGGCCGAGCGGCGTGCCCTGACGGAAGACATCGCCTGAGATCACGACGTGCGCGCCCGGAGAGATGACCAGCGCGGTGCGCGCACCCGCCTGGACCGACGTGAGTGAAGGCGTCGAGATGTCGAGCCGGCTCGAGCTCCAGAGCGGCGCCCCGCTCCAGGCTCCGTCGAGCTCCAGCCCTCCGCTGCTCGCGCCGGTGCGCGTCGACATCGACACGACTCCACCCGCCGCCCCCGCCGACTCGATGTCGGGCGCCTCGTCCTGAGCTGCCACGGTGGCGAGCGCAGAGCGCCCGAACAGCGGGCCCGCCAGCAGCTCCGCGCGCGCGAGCGGGTGCGCCGCACGGTAGAACGGCACGCCGTCGGCGATCAGCAATGTCATGCCGCCGGGAAGCCCTTGGGATCCGAGCGATGCGTCGAAGGTGGTCGAGAGGTCCGCCAGCCCGGTCAGGTCGTCGAACCGATGCGGGAGCCCATCGATCTCGGGCGCCGCGAAGCGGGTCCCGCCCGCCCTCCAGCGGCTCGTGGCCGACCCACCGAGCACCATCGTGTCGACCGTGAGGACCGGCGGCGGCGCCGGCCGGAGCACGAGCGCCACCGCCCCGCGCTCGCCGCCGCCGAGCGTCAACGTTCGTGCCACCACCGGGCGATAGCCGAGCGCTTCCGCGCGGATCTCGTACGACCCTGGTGCCACGAGAGCGAACGCGTAGGCACCGGAGCCGTTCGTCGTGGCCTCTCGGCTACTGCCCTGACCGCCCCCCCACCCCGAGCGACGTCAGCGTGACGAGCGCGCCGGCCAGCGGCTGCCCCGTCGGTGTCGTCACCGTTCCGGCCACCGCAGCCGACGTCACCCCTTGGGCCACCGCCCCGAGCGGCGCAAGCAAGGCGGCCGCAAAGGCGGCTATGGCCAGGAACTTGGAGGCTGGGCGCAAACGAGCTGGGCGGGAGGCGGAGGGACACGGGACGACGACGGACACGCGAAACCCTAAAACATATGCCGCGCGTCGCTCCGCGTGGAAGCGCGACGTTGCGCCGACCCACTGGACTCGTCGTCGCCGATCACCCCGGAGAGCCGCAGCCTACCGCACCCGCGTCCCCCCTACTGGTACGCCTCCACGGGCGGGCAGGCGCACACCAGGTTGCGATCCCCGAAGGCATTGTCGATGCGGCGGACGGACGGCCAGAACTTGTGCACGCGCGTCCAGGGGGCCGGGTAGGCCGCCTCCGCCCGCGTGTACGCATGCGTCCACTCGTCGGCGGTCACCATCGCAGCCGTGTGCGGGGCGTTCTTGAGCGGGTTGTCGGTGGCATCGAGCTGTCCGGCCGCGACCCGATCGATCTCGCCTTTGATGGAGATGAGCGCGTCGCAGAAGCGGTCGAGCTCCTCCTTCGACTCCGACTCGGTCGGCTCGATCATGAGCGTGCCCGCCACCGGGAACGAGACCGTGGGCGCGTGGAAGCCGTAGTCGATCAGCCGTTTGGCGACGTCCTCCTCGGTGATGCCGGTATCCTTCTTGATGGCGCGCAGGTCGATGATGAACTCATGCGCCACGAGCCCCTTCGAGCCGCGGTAGAGGATGCCGAAGTGCGGCTCCAGCCGCTTCGCCATGTAGTTGGCGTTGAGGATCGCCACCTCGGATGCGCGCCGCACGCCGCTCCCGCCGAGCAGCGCGATGTACGCCCACGAGATCGACAGGATACTCGCGCTCCCCCACGCGGCCGCCGACACCGGCCCGATGCCGCGTTCGCCGCCGACGCGCTGGAACGGGTGGCGCGGCAGGAACGGCGCGAGCTTCGCGTTGGCGCAGATCGGCCCCATGCCGGGCCCGCCTCCGCCGTGCGGAATGGCGAACGTCTTGTGCAGGTTGATGTGGCATACGTCCGCACCGTAGTCGCCGGGGCGCGCGAGACCGACCTGGGCGTTCAGGTTCGCCCCGTCGAGGTAGACGAGGCCGCCGCGGGCGTGCACCAGCCGGCAGGCGGCGGTGATCCCCTCCTCGAAGACGCCGTGCGTCGACGGATACGTGACCATGAACGCCGACAGGTTGGCCGAGTGCTCCTCGGCCTTCGAGGCGAGATCGCCCAGATCGATCGTGCCGTCCTCGGCGGACTTCACCACCACCACCTGCATGCCCGCCATCACCGCGCTGGCTGGGTTGGTGCCGTGCGCCGACGCCGGAATCAGGCAGACGTTCCGGTGACCCTGACCGCGGCTCTCGTGGTACGCGCGTATGACCAGCAGACCGGCATACTCGCCCTGCGCGCCCGAGTTAGGCTGCAGCGAAGTCGCGGCGAACCCCGAGATCTCGGAGAGCCACGCCTCCAGATCCTCGAAGAGCTCGCGGTAGCCGGCTGCCTGATCGATCGGTGCGAACGGGTGCAGGCGACCCATCTCCGGCCACGTCACCGCCACCATCTCGGAGGTCGCGTTCAGCTTCATCGTGCACGAGCCCAGCGCGATCATGCTCGTGTTGAGCGACAGGTCGCGCGACTCGAGCCGGTGCAGGTAGCGGAGCATCTCCGTCTCGGAGTGGTGCCGGTTGAAGACCGGGTGCTCCAGGTACGGGGTGCGGCGAGCCGCCCACTCCGGCAGCCGCGGCGCGTCGCCTCGCTCGTCGATGGACCGGGCGCTAAAGTCGGGCGCGACCCCCTCGTTGAACACCGCGAAGAGGTCGTCGGCGTCCTCGGGGCGCGTCACCTCGTCGAAGGAGATGCCGACGGTCCCGTCGCCGAAGTCGCGCAGGTTGATCCCCAGCGCCAACGCGCGCGCGAGGATCTCGCCCGCGTCGTCGTCCGGCCGCACGCGGATCGTGTCGAAGAACGTGTCCGTCATGAGCTCGTGGCCGAGCAGCCCGAGCCCGGCGGCCAGCGTGCTCGTCAGCTCGCGCACTCGCTGGGCGATCCGGCGCAGGCCGAGCGGGCCATGGTAGACTGCGTACGCGCCTGCCATGATCGCGAGCAGCACTTGGGCGGTGCAGATGTTCGAGGTCGCCTTCTCGCGGCGGATGTGCTGCTCGCGCGTTTGTAGCGCCATGCGCAGCGCCGGGTTGCCGTCGGCATCCACCGAGACACCGATGATCCGGCCCGGCAGCTTCCGCTTGAAAGCGTCCGAGGTAGCCATGAACGCCGCGTGCGGCCCGCCGAACCCCATCGGCACGCCGAAGCGCTGCGAGTTGCCGATGGCGACGTCCGCCCCCCACACCCCGGGGGGCGTCAGCAGCGTGAGCGCGAGCAGGTCCGTGGCCGCGATCACCGTGGCGCCGAACGCGGTGGCCGCCGCGGCGAACGTCGCGTAGTCGAGCACTCGGCCATCGGTCGCAGGGTATTGGAGCAGCACGCCGAACACGCCCGCGTGCATCTCGAAGGAGCCGTGATCCCCCACCACGACCTGCACCCCGATCGGCTCGGCGCGCGTGCGCACCACCTCGATCGTGTGCGGATGGCATAGCTCCGAGACGAAGAACGTGGTGGCGCCCTCGCGTGCCTCGGCGAGCGCGAGGTGCATCGCCTCGGCCGCCGCCGTGGCTTCGTCGAGCAGCGAGGCATTGGCGATTGGGAGCCCCGTCAGGTCGATCACCATCGTCTGGAAGTTGAGCAGCGCCTCCAGACGGCCCTGAGCGATCTCGGCCTGATACGGCGTGTACTGCGTGTACCAGCCCGGGTTCTCCATCACGTTGCGGAGGATCACACCCGGCACGTGCGTGTCGGCGTAGCCCAGGCCGAGAAAGGAGCGGAAGACGCGGTTCTTGCCGGCGACCTGCCGCAGTCGCGCGACCAGCGCCGCTTCCGGCGTCGCGTGCGGAAGGGCCAGTTCGCCCTTCATGCGGATCGCCTTCGGCACCAGTGCGTCGATCAGCCCATCCAGCGACTCGTATCCGACCGCCGCGAGCATCGCGGCGACGTCGGTTTCGTCCGGGCCGATGTGTCGTGCGGCGAAGTCCGGCGGGGCGTCGATGCGCGTCATGCGATCAGCGAGGGCGCGCGCGAGGAGTCGTACAGGATGCCTCGGTCAGCCGATATGCTCCGCGTAACCTTCGGATCCGAGTAGCGCTCCCAGATCGGCCGGGTCGCTGACCTTCAGGCGGATCATCCAGCCTGCGCCGTACGGATCGGAGTTCACGAGTGAGGGATCGTCGTCCAGGTCCTCGTTCACCTCCACGACGACGCCCTTCACCGGGCAGTAGAGGTCGCTCACCGCCTTCACGGCCTCGATCGTGCCGAAGACCTCCATCTTGTCGAGCGCTACGCCCGTGTCAGGCAGCTCGACGAAGACGACGTCGCCCAGCTCGCCCTGCGCGTAATCTGTGATCCCGACGACGTACACGCCCTCGTCCTCGGTGGGCCGGAGGTACTCGTGCTCCTCCGTGTAGTAGAGCTCCTTCGGGATCTGGGCCATCTCACCTCTTCAAGGGGCTGGGCGGCGTCCCCGGCGCCGGGGCAATCAGCATGAGGGGGAGGGGTGCAGAGGTCAACCCACTCAGAGCGTCGGAACGAGACCCGAGTCGATGATGTGCCGGTCCTGGGTCAAGAGCGTGGCGCCCATCGTACGAGCCGAAGCGACGATGATGCGGTCCGCGGGATCGCGACGGAACGTCGACGGCAGGGCTGCTACCTCGTGGACGACCGCGGCCGAGATCGACACCCGTCGCACGCGAGGTGGTGCTACCGCGGCGTCCAACCAGTCGCGCAGAGGGCGGTCCAACCGGATGCGCTGGAGGTTCGCGAGCATGGCGACCTCCCAAAGCGTGATGTCGGACACCATCACGGGCTCGTCCTCGGTGGCAGCCTCGAGCGCGCCGCGCTGCCCTGGGGTGAGTCGCGAACCCCCTTCGACCCAATGAATGAGGACGTGGGTGTCGAGCAGCGCCCTCAACGGTTGGCGTCCCAATCGTCGGGGTCTGTGGTAGGCGAGATGATGTCCCCGAGAATCTGGACGCTCCCCTCGAGCGAGTCCTGCGGGAAGGGAGTCCTGTGTGTTTGGGCTGGTACCAGCTGCGCGACCGGCTTCCCGTGCTTCAGGATCGTCAGCGGCTCCCCCGTCTCCGACACCTCGTCGAGAATCGCCAAGCACTTCGCCTTGAACTCGGACGCGTTGATGGTCCTCATGTGACCAGTAGATGACTAGTCTGACTGTGGCAACGCGCAGTCGCTCGCGAGAAATGTCAATACAGTCGAACTGGCAGGAGCCGGGCGCACGCGGCGATGGCCGGACGCCCAACCCCCGTGCTCGGGCTTCACGTATCCGCGGAGGCTGGGCGATGATCGCCCCTGATAAGGGCATGCGCCGACTCATGGCCGCCCTCTGCCTCGAGAACCTCGTCGTTACCAGCCTGCTCGCGTGGGCGTTGGTCGCCACCGGCCGCCTAAGCATCCCGCACTGGCTTACCAGCTCGGGAGCCGAACTCGACTTCGTGATCGAGCTCCCCGGCCGGCTGCTCCCCATCGACGTCACGGCCGCCAGGCGCGTCGGGCCCCGCGACGCCCGTCACCTGCGGACGTTCCTCGACGAATACCGTGATGGCGCCGCGGGCGGACTGCTGCTCTACGATGGCGGAGAGACGTTCTGGGTCGAGCGCGGCGTGCTCGCCACCCCATGGCACCGGGTGATCTGACGATCGTCCGCGCCTATGTTTCCCAGATGCAAACGCTCACCACCGACGGACCCGTCCCGCTCACCGTCCTGACGGAGCAGGAGCGCCTGTTCCAGGAGGCCGTGCGGGAGTTCGCCCGCACCGAGGTGGCGCCCAAGGTCATGGAGATGGACCGGGCCCAGGCGATGGATCCCGGCGTCGTCCGCCGGATGTTCGAGCTGGGGCTCATGGGCGTCGAGATCCCCGAGGACCTCGGGGGCACCGGGGCGGACTTCTTCACCTCCGTGCTCGTGGTCGAGGAGCTGTCGCGGATCGATCCCTCCGTGGGCGTGCTCGTCGACGTGCAGAATACACTCGTCATCAACGCGCTTCTGCGCTGGGGCACGCCGGAGCAGCGCACGCACTGGCTCTCCCGCCTCGCCAAGGACACCGTGGGAGCCTACGCGCTCTCCGAGGTCGGGAGCGGCTCCGACGCATTCGCGCTCCAGTGCCGTGCGCGCCAGGACGGCGACGGATGGAAGATCGACGGCCGCAAGATGTGGATCACGAACGGGGCCGATGCCGGGCTCTACATCGTATTCGCAACCGTCGATGTCGACGCAGGCTACAAGGGCATCACCGCGTTCCTCGTCGAGCGGGGCACCCCCGGCTTCGACGTCGGCAAGAAGGAGGACAAACTAGGCATCCGCGCCTCCTCCACCTGCGAGCTCATCTTCGACGGGGTGAGCGTCGGCGCCGACCGAGTCCTGGGTGCTGTCGGCCAAGGTTACAAGGTGGCCATCGAGACCCTGAACGAGGGGCGCATCGGCATCGGCGCGCAGATGCTGGGGCTCGCCCAGGGCGCCCTCGACCACACCGTACGCTACATCCAGCAGCGCGAGCAGTTCGGCCGCACCATCGCGTCCTTCCAGGGCGTCCAGTTCCAGATCGCCGAGATGGCCACCGAGATCGAGGCGGCCCGACTGCTGGTGTACAACGCCGCCCGCCTGAAGGCCGCCGGCGAGCAGTTCGTCGTGCAGGCCGCCATGGCCAAGCTCTTCGCCTCCGAAACGGCGCAAAGGGTGGCGTCCGCGTGTATAGATCTGCATGGTGGATACGGCTTCACCACCGATTATCCCGTCGCGAAGCTCTATCGGGACGCCAAGATCGGTACGATCTACGAGGGCACGTCCAACATGCAGAAACAAACCATCGCCAAGGTGCTGATGAGATGATCTACACGACCGCGTCGCTCGCGCTGATTGCGTTCGGCATCTGGGAGGCCCTGCTCCTCTTCGGCGTCCTCGTGCTCCTCTTCGGCGCCAAGAAGATCCCCGAGCTCGCGAAGGGCATCGGCTCCGGCATCCGGAACTTCAAGGGCGAGCTGAACGCACCGCGGGACGAGACCACGCAGTCCACGGAAGAGAAGAAGTAAGCAGGAAGTCGAAGCTTGACGCGCATCGGGGCCGAGCGAGCCGCCGAGAAGAGACGCCGCGCCCTCGGAGTTCCGGAGGTCGTGGATGGCGACGCGGGGGACGAGCCGATCGGCGCGCTCCCGGCCGAGACCGTCGAGGCGCTCGCGCGCATCGTCGTCGTCCTCGATCACACCAAGGACCTCGTCAACATCGCGGGCGTCGCGCGCGTGATGATGAACTTCGGGCTCACCCGCCTCCGGCTCGTGAAGCCCGACGAGTTCGACACCTGGCGCATCGGCGGGATCGCGCACAAGAGCCAGCGCATCACCGAGGTCGCCACCCTGTACGAAACGCTCGACGAGGCTCTGGCGGACGTGAGCTTCGTGGTGGGCACCAGTGCGAGGGCCCGGACCGCCGGCCGGTCGTACACGCGCCCGCGCGACGTCGCCGCGCAGATCGCCGAGCGCGTGCACGAAGCGAACCGAGGTACCGTGGCGATCGTGTTCGGCCGCGAGGACCGCGGGCTCACCAACGAGGCACTCGACCGCTGTCACGCGGTGGCCGTCATTCCCACCGACCCCGCCTACAAGAGCCTCAACCTCGCGCAGGCCTGCTTGCTGCTCGCCTACGAGGTCTTCCTCGCGCTCGGCGAGGGGGCGCGCCCACTCCCCAAGGGACGGCGCGCCACGCGTCCCCCCACGCAGGAGGAGCTCGAGGCCACGTTCGCGGCGCTCGAGAAGGGACTCGGCGCCATCGATTTCTTCAAGTCCAGGAAGCCCGAGTCCGTGCTGCGCACCCTGCGCACGCTCGTGTCACGGGCTCAGCCCGACTTGCGCGAGGCGCGCCTGATCGCGGCGATCGGCCACGAGATCAAGAACAAGATCGACCGGAAGGGCTAGGGGACGTCACCAGTGGCCGGGGGGGCACCGCGCCGTACATTGCGTCTGGGTACCACCGCTACAAGCGAGCAAAGTCCGACGCGATGAACGACCAACCGGGTGCGGGCGCGCCGAACGCGGCGTCGCTCTTGGCCAAACCGCTCCCGGGTGCCGACCTGGTTGCCAAGGGGCTCGAGGACCTCCACCGAGGCCTCGACACCGCCGAGGCGCTGCTGGTGTCCATCGGGCGCCCCCGACTGGAGGGACTCGGGTTCGTGGTCCCGCGCCGCTACGAGCAACCGGAGCTTCGGTTATACGAGCACCTTGCTCGCGAGAGCGGCGAGGCAGCGCACTCCAGGTACAATGCCCTGATACGCAGGCTCGTCAGCTTCGAGCGCGCGGCCGAGTGCGTGCGCTAGCCGACGCGTCCCGCATTCGGGAGTTGATGCGTGCGCTCGGCAAGGCCGCGCGCCAACCGACCTCCGTGTACTTGACGGGCGGGGCGACTGCCGTACTCACGGGGTGGCGCGGTATGACCGTCGACGTGGACCTGAGACTCGAGCCCGACCACGAGCTGCTGCGCGCAATCGAGGAGCTGAAGCAGCGCCTCGACATCAATGTGGAACTCGCCTCGCCCGAGGACTTCGTGCCCGTGGCATCGGACTGGCGGGCGCGCAGCCCGTTCATCGAACGGATGGGCCATGTGTCGTTTCATCACTTCGATCTGCACGCGCAGGCGCTCTCCAAGGTCGAGCGCGGACACGACCAGGATGTGGCCGACGTGAACGCGATGTTGGAGCGCGGATTGGTCAATGCCGCTTCGATTTGGGCGTACTACGACCGAGTGAAGGGGGAGCTGTTCCGATATCCTGCGCTCGACCGATCCGCGCTCGAAAGGGCAATCGAACGGGCGTTCGGGCTCCGACCGTAGCGCTCAGTCGCGGAAGATCCTCGACATCGAGCTGCCGGGCCTTCCGGGGTGGCTCGGGTAGCGCGATGGGACCACAGTCCCCGACCCCTCAATCTTCAAGCGTCGGGCGTCGAAAAGGGGCCCAGACGCACATTGTGATGCCCCGCCCGGCCCTCCATACTCAGGCGCTCATGACTCCGCCCGACTCCAAGAGCAACACGCCGAAGCAGGGGGCAGGTAACGCGGACCGGTACCGCGCCCTCCTCGACATCGCGCGCACGCTCGCTGCGACGCTCTCCGAGGATCATCTCTACGAGACGATCTACCGGGAGACCGCCAAGGCCGTGGAGGCCGCGGGGTTCTACATCGCGCTGCACGACCAGAGCCGGGACCTGGCCCGCGTCGTGTTCTACGCGGACCGCGGGCAGGTGCATCGCGTCGACGTCACGTACCGGGGATCCGACTCGCGGGTCATCCGGAGTCAGAAGGCCATGCTGGAGAACGACGGCCTGAAGAACGACGCGCTCATGGTGCTCGGCGACGAGTCGAACGTCGCCGTGGCCGCCATCACCGCGCCCATGATCCACCACGGCCGCGTCTTCGGTGCCATCAGCGCGCAGAGCTACAAGGCGGGCGTCTATACGCAGGACGACCTTGACTTGCTAGAGGCGATCGCCGACATCGCGGCGGTGGCGGTGGAGAACGCGCTCCAGTTCGCCGAGCTCGAGCGCAGGCGGCGCGAGGCCGAGAAGATGGAGGAGATCGGCCGGGCGCTCACCAGCGAGCTCGACCCCGAGATGGTGCTGGGCAGGGTCGTCGACGCCGCGCTCGATCTACTCGATGTAGACGGCGCCTCGGTGTGGCTCGCCGACGGCAAGGGCGCGCTCGTCTGCAGAGTCGCCGAGTCCGGCGGGGAGGTCGTCCTCCCGAAGGGCCTCGAGTGGAAGCTCGAGGGCGAGGTAGCCCGCGTGCTCGTGGACGAGCGCCACCCGCTCATGCTCGACAACCTGGCCGCGAGCGCCTTGCTCCCCGACCACCGCCGCCCGCACCTCGCGCGCGGGTCGGCGGTGGGCGTTCCCATCGAGATCGAGGGGGTCGTCACGGGTGTGCTCACAGCCGGGAGCCGTCAGCCGCGCGCGTTCGACGCGCTCGACACCGCCGTGCTGCAGCGTCTGGCCGCGCAGGGCTCCATCGCGCCCCAGAACGCGCGCCTGCACTCGAACCTGCACGCGCTCTCCATCACCGATCCGCTCACGCGCCTCCCCAACCGGCGCCGCCTGCAGATCCATCTGGATCACGAAGTCGCGGCGGCCCGGCGCGGCCGCGCGCTCGCGATCGCCGTGTTCGACCTCGACAACTTCAAGCACTACAACGACACGTTCGGCCACGTGGCCGGCGACGACATCCTGAAGGCATTCGCAGAGGTGCTCACGCACGAGAACCGGGCCATGAACCTGGTGGCCCGCTACGGCGGCGACGAGTTCGTGTCCGTGCTCACCGACACCAACCTCGACGGCGTGCGCGCCTACGTGGAGCGCGTGAAGGTCCGCGCCTCACAGAACGAGGTGCTCGCCAAATTCGGGATCCACGTGAGCGCAGGCATCGCCGAGTTCGACGCCGACAAGATGGCGACCGTGAACGACCTCATCCCACACGCCGACGCGGACATGTACCGAGACAAGGCCAGCCGCCCCGCGGTGGGCCGGAGAGCACAGGCACAGACTTGAAGAAGACGACGATCAAGACCGAGAAGAAGCAGGCGAAGAAGACGACGAAGCGGACCAAGCCGCGGAGCAAGCCCAGGACGAAGAGCGAGACCGAGGAGTTGTTGGCGTTCGCCATCGACCTCGCCTACGAGGCCGGCGCGCTGACGCTCCGCTACTACGGCCACCTCGTCGATGCGGAGGGCAAGTCCGACGGCTCCCCCGTCACCATCGCGGACCGGAACGCCGAGCAGCTCATCCGCAAGCGCGTCGCCAAGCGCTACCCCGAGCACGGCGTGCTCGGCGAGGAGTTCGGCGAGTCCAACACCGGCGCGCGCGTGCGCTGGATCCTGGATCCCATCGACGGCACCCGCTCGTTCATGCACGGCGTGCCGCTCTACGGCGTGCTCATCGGCATCGAGGCGGACGGCGAGCCCGTCGTCGGCATCACGTACTTCCCGCCCCTCGACGAGATGGTCTCCGCCGGGAAGGGACTCGGCTGCAGGTGGAACGGGAAGCCGTGCCGCGTCTCCAGCGTGTCGCGCATACGGGACGCGGTCGTCTGCACCACCGACGTGGAACGCCTGCTGTCGAAGCCCATCGGCGCGGGCTGGCGCCGGCTACAGCAGCGCTGCGCGTTCTCGCGGACGTGGGGGGACTGCTACGGGCACGCGCTCGTGGCGACGGGGCGCATCGAGTGCCAGGTCGACCCCCAGATGAAGCCGTGGGACGCGGGTCCGTTCCTGACCATCACGACCGAGGCGGGGGGGCGGTTCACGACGCTGGACGGGCGGGCGACCATCCATGGGGGGTCGGGGATCAGCACGAACGGGCTGATCCACGACGAGGTGCTGCGGGAGCTGGCGGGGGGCTGAGGGGATCTACGTCTGGCCGAACGGCGCGGATATCGACCCCGACGTGCTCTACGGGCTACAAGAGCCTGCCTGGGCAACTCACGAAGCCAAGCCGGGCCTGAAGGTGTAACCCCCCTAATACGCGTCGAGCAGCAGCACCTCGAACACCAGGATCGACCCCGGCGGAATCGCGCCGGGCGGCGGGTCGTTCCCGTACCCGAGCGCCGGTGGAATGATCATCAGCCGCTTCCCGCCTTCCATCATGCCAGCGAGCCCGATGGAGAACCCAGGAATGAAGCCGGTCGGGTAGAGGCCTCGGAACACACCCCCGCTGAACTGGTTGCCGTTCGAGAGCCACCCGCGGTGGTCGATCTGCACGCTGTCGCCGTCGGCGAGCAGGGCCCCGGTCCCGACGCTGTCGTCCAGGATGTAGACCCCGCTCGGGAGCTTGGTCATGGTGGCGAGGTCGATGCCGAGCCCGGTGAAGAACTCGGTTTCCTCGATGACCTGCGGCTCGAACGCGTCGCTGCAGGCGGCGGCGGGCACGCAGAGGACGGCGAGGGCCACGAGCCGGCCCGGGAGCCTCCCGAGTCCCCTCATCCCCCTTGCACCACTCCTAAGGGCCCCCGAGGCGGGCATGCAGCCATCCCTCAGGGCCGCGCGGCGTCATGCGCGCTGCTTCGCGGAGGCGCCGGCCCGCGTATCCGCGAGCTCGGCTTCGACGGTCTCGGGGTCGACCATGGGCTGCCACACCTGCATGGCAGGGAACGTCTGCAGGAACCACCGCACGGCCCCGACATACAGGCCGAGGAACATGAGCCCGATGAGGGGATGCCAGATGGTGAAGATGGGGTCGCCCTCGTGGTGCAGGGACGGCGCTACCATCCCGTACCGCTCGAGCCAGAGGCCGAGCAGGATGACGGAGGTGAACGTCGCCAGTAGCGCGGGCTTCATCTTGGGCTTGCGTCCGATGAGCCCCGCGAACGGGATGACGAAGCAGAGCACGATCACGGTGGCCGAGTAGGCACCCCACTCCTCGCCGGAGCGGCGGATGATCCACGCCTGCTCCCAGGGCAGCTTGCCGTACCAGATGACGATGTACTGGCCGAAGAAGAGGTAGGTCCAGAACACGGTGAGCCCGAAGCAGAGCTTGCCGAGGTCCCAGCGCTGCTGGAGGCCGATCCCCTGCTCGAACGCCTTGTCCTGCGTGCGCAGGTAGACGCTCCACAGCGCGGTCGCCGCGGTGCCACCCCACAGGGCGCCCACGAAGAACCAAGGGCCCATCATGGTGCTGAACCAGTGCGGCTCGAGCGACATGATCCAGTCGTACGCGACTACGGTCATGGCCACCGCGTACACGAGCACGAACGCGGGCGCGATGGTGGTCATGCGGTGATAGCTCGCGACCTCCTCCTGCTCCTGACCTCTCCAGTTCTGCGTCAGGAGCTCACGCCAACCGGAGCGAGCGGAGTCGCCGCCGGCAGCTTCCTGCGAGAGCCCCATGTCGGGGCGCAGCGCGTGGTACACGAAGTACAGCGCCATCCCGAACATGAGCCCGACGAACACGATCTGGCGCGTCACCAGGAACGGCAGGTTGAGCCACGCGGCCTTGTTCTGGACGATGGGGTCCGTCTCCATCAACGCGACCCACGGGAAGTAGTCGCCTCCCAGCGCCAACATGGGCAGGAGGAGAACGAACGAGATCGGCAAGAAAGCCGCGAACGACTGGCTGACCCGGCGCGTGGACCAGTTCCATTTCGCCTTGACGATCCACGTGGCGATCGCATGCAATACGCCGCCAATCGCTATGCTCGTGAAGAAGAGCCAATTGGACACGTAGCTCGTCCAAGCGGACGCGGAGTCCTGTCCGAGCCGCACGACGAACGCGCCGAGCCCGATCACGAACATCGCGCCCACGATCATGTTGGCCGTGCTGGAGCGCGGCAGATAGCGGACCTGGACCTCGGAAGGTGCGTGCATGCCTGCCATGGTCAGTTCCCCGCTCGCTGCTGCAGCTGGCGCACGTAGTTCACGATGTGCCAGCGGTCGAAATGGGAGATGCGGCTCCCGTACTCGGGCATGAGGCCTCGGCCGACACGGATCATCGCGTAGATGTACGCGTCGCTGTACGCGGCCACCTGCGGGCCCGACAGGTTGTATGCCGGCAGCACCGGGTGGAGCGCCGCAATGTACGCGCCGGTGCCGACGCCCGCGGGGCCGTGGCAGACAACGCACACCCGCATGTACATCTCTTCACCGCGCGCGAGCGACTCGGGGTCGGTCGGGTTGGTGGGGTTCACCATTCCCTGGATGGCGGGGCCGCCCACGCCCGGCACGCCCAGGTCGAGCTGTGTGAACGGCGGAATGTCGACGCCTTCCGGTTGGCCGACGTTGAACTCGCCCTCGGCCGCCGGTGCGTTGCCGTACGCGAACGCGACGGAGCCGACCGGAGCGGGATGCGTGTTCTCGTAGGGGTCGAACGAGCGCTGGTCGCGCATGGAGCGACCGAACACGAGCACGAGCGCGTCGTCCATCGGCTTGCACGCCCCGAGCGTCAGGAGCGCGAGCGCGCACAACGCGGCCTTACGCATGTTTGGCTCCTTCGCGCATCTCGATGGGCTCCTGCGCCTTCAGGATCTTGCGCGCCTCGTCGAGCCGCGCCCCGTCGGCCTCGACGTAGACGCCGTAACGGCCGGCGGTGAACTCGGGATCGTAGAGCACGGCCGGCTTTATGGCGGGGAGCCGGCTCAGCACGAAGATGCCGATGATCGTCGACAGCGCGCCGAAGAGCACCATCAACTCGAACGTGAAGATGACGTAGGGCGGAATCGACACGATCGGCTTCCCACCCACCACCAGCGGCCAGTCGAGACTGGTCCAGGTCGGGAACGCGAGCCCGGTCGCTGCGCCGGTGAGGCCGCCGCAGAGCGTCCACACGCGCACCGGGCTGCGGCCGTAGCCGAGCGCGTGCTCGATGTGGTGATCGGGGTACGGCGCGTACGCTTGCGGCTTGAAGCCCGCCTTCCGCAGGTGCTCGATGGCATCCACGGTCGAGTCGAGGTACTCGTACGAGGCGAGGACTCCACTATTCTGACCGCCTGGACTGCTCACTGCGGTGCTCATCAGTGTGCGCCCTCCAAGCTCTTCTTCTTACGGAGCGGCGGAGGCATGACCTCCTTGAGCTCCTGGATCGCGACGGGCGGGAGCAGCCGCGTGAAGAGCAGGAACCAGAAGCCGAACCAACAGAAGGACCCTATCAGAATCCCTATCTCGACGAACGAAGGCCGGTAGACGCCCCAGGCGAAGGGCTCGTACTCGTGCGAGAGCGACACGACCACGATCACGTAGCGCTCGAACCACATGCCGATGTTGATGAAGATCGTGACGATGAAGAGCGCCGGGATCGAGTGCCGCACGCGCTTGAACCAGAGGATGATCGGCACGAGACCGTTGCAGGTGAGCATGGTCCACGTCGCCCACCAGTAGTTGCCGAACACGCGGTTCCAGAACGCGGTGCGCTCAACCTCCTCACCGCTGTACCAGGCCAGGAAGAACTCGGACAGGTACGCGTAGAACACGATCAGCGAAGTCAGCAACATCAGCTTCGCCATCGCGTCGAAGTGCTTCGTGGTCAGGTACGCCTCGAGCCCGAAGATCTTCCGCATGGGCACCACCAGCGTGATGACCATGGCCAGGCCGGAGAAGATGGCTCCGGCGACGAAGTAGGGCGCGAAGATCGTGGTGTGCCAGCCGGGCACGATGCCCAGGGCGAAGTCCCACGACACGACCGAGTGCACGGAGAGCACCAGCGGCGTCGCCAAGGCGGCCAGGAACACGTAGGCGTTCCCGAAGTGATGCCACTGCGCGTCGGTGCCCTGCCAGCCGAGCGATATGATCCGGTAGAGATGCTTGCGCCATCCGGTCGCGCGATCACGCGCGGCCGCGATGTCCGGGATGCACCCCAAGTAGAAGAACGTCGCGGACACCGTGAAGTAGGTGGTGATCGCGAATACGTCCATCACCAGCGGCGACTTGAAGTTCGGCCAGAGGAACCGCGAGTTCGGGTACGGGATCAGCCAGTACGCGTGCCAGACGCGGCCTACGTGGATCAGCGGGAAGAGCCCGGCGGTCATGACGGCGAAGACCGTCATGGCTTCGGCGGCGCGGTAGATCGACTGCCGCCACGGCGCGCGGAAGAGGAAGAGCACCGCGCTGATCAGCGTGCCCGAGTGCGCGATACCGACCCAGAACACGAAGGTGGTGATGTACACGCCCCAGCCGACCGGCGAGGTCAGGCCCGCGACGCCGATCCCCCGGATCATCTGGTACGCCCACAGCGTCACGAACAGACCGACGCCAGCCGCCGCGGCGCCGAAGAGCATCCACCAGCCCTTGCCGGGCCGGGTGAGCATCTTGAGGACGTCGCGGTTGACGTCGTCGAGACGAGTGAGATCCGGGTGCGCCAGCGCGCCCCTGTTGACGATCTCCTTCTCCGTCGTGGCCATCAGTGCTCCGCCGCCGCGACTTCGTGGAACGTGACCTTCCGCAGGTACTGCACCGCCGGCTGCGTGTTGATGATGGCGTCGAGCACGCGGTACGTGCGCTCGCTCGCGACCACCTGCGTCACCCGCGCGTTCGGGTCACGGATGTTGCCGAAGACGATCGCCTCGGCCGGGCAGCTCTGCTCGCACGCCGGCACGATCTCGCCGTCGCGCACGGGGCGCTGGTCCTCGAGCGCGGCGCGGTTCTCCGCCTCGCGGATGCGCTGCATGCAGAAGCTGCACTTCTCCATGACGCCGTTGTCGCGCACGGTGACGTCCGGATTCCACTGCCAGTTGAGCGGCTCGGGAATCGCGTCCGTGTACCGATACCAGTTGAATACGCGCACCTTGTACGGGCAGTTGTTCGCGCAGTAGCGGGTGCCGACGCAGCGGTTGTAGACCTGCGCGTTCACGCCCTCGGGCGTGTGGTACGTGGCGAACACCGGGCAGACTGGCTCGCAGGGCGCGTTGTTGCAGTGCTGGCAGAGCATCGGCAGGAAGCGGATGTCGAGGTCGCTCGCCTGCGTCGCGTCCACGTGCTCGTAGTAGCGCTCGATGCGGATCCACATCATGTCGCGGCCCATGCGCACCTGGTCCTCGCCGGTCCAGGGCACGTTGTTCTCGGCCTGGCAGGCGGTGACGCACGCGCTGCACCCCGTGCACTTGTCGAGGTCGATCGCCATGGCCCAGCGCGGGCCCTCGTGAGCGTTGGCGTACTCGCCGTACCGCGAGCCCGGGAGCGGGAAGGATGCGGGGCTCCCGTCCTCGGCCGGCACCGGGATGAACCCGCCGCCTGCCTGGAGCTCCATCAGCTCGCCGTGCTCCTCTTCCGCCGCCTCGGCGGTCTCGCCGAGCAGCGCCAGCTGTACGGCCGGTGCGATCGGGCGGTCGTGCTGGTCGCCGTTCGCGCCGTCGACCGTGGCATGGCGCATGGCGCGCCCTGTCGGCTCGAGCGTGACGGTCGTCGCGACCGTCACCATGGCACCGGAGGGCTGCTCGGGCGTGCCCGGGAGCAGGTCGACGGCGTTCACGCCGTGCCTGTCCGCGTAACGGCCCATGGAGGTGTGCCCCGTGCCCATGGCGAGCGCGACGGCGTCCTCGCGGATCCCCGGGTAGAGCCAGACCGGCACTTCGACGGAGCCGTGCGGCGAGGCCAGCGTGACGATGTCGCCGTTCACGAGGCCGCGCGCGGCCGCGGTGGCCGGGTTGATCTCGAGCCAGGAGTGCCAGACGATCTTCGCGACCGGGTCCGGGAGCTCCTGCATCCACGCGGAGTTGGCGAACTCACCGCCGCCGAAGCGGGACGACGGGTGCACGAGCAGCGTCAGGTCGCCACTGCCGTCGAACGTGGGGACGTCGAACGAGAGCGCGCGGTCCGGCGCGCGCAGCGCGGGCGACGCGGCGGCCGGCGACGCAAATTGCGCATAGCCCATGCGAAGCGCCTGGCGCCACGCGGTGTCGAAGTCGACGGTCCGGTCCGTGTAGGCTGCGCGGTGACTGGACTGCAGGTACTCGTAGAACGTCGCGGCGGCGGGGGCCGCTGCCCTCGCAGGGGCCGGCGCGGCCGCGGGTGCGCCCGGGGCCGCAGGAGCCGGAGCGACCGGCGGAGCCGCAGCGACGAGGCGCATCACCGCCAGCATCACGTCGCCCGAGTGCTTGGAGTCGAACGTCGACACCGGCGACATGACCGGCTGTTGGATCGCGAGCACGCCCGGGCGCGGCATCGAGTCGCCCCACGACTCCAGGAAGTGCTGGTCGGGGAGGATCAGATCCGCCATCGCGGACGTCTCGTCCATCGCCGACGCGAACGAGACCTTGAACGGCACGCGCTCGAACGCCTCGCGGAAGCCGGTCTGGGCCGGCAGCGAATACGCCGGGTTGGTGCCGTGCACGATCGCGACGCCGATACGGCCGGCGGACATCGCCTCGATGGCCGACGCCATGTCGCCCATCCGGCTCGTGGCCGCGGAGCTCTGCGCCTCGTAGTGCACCGTGCGGCCGACGTTCCCCGCCACGTGGTTCAGGATCATGACGGCCAGGTTCGCGGCGGTCGCATTCCTGTGGTGCGCACCCACGCCCGGGCCGAGCGCGAGGCTCGGGCCCTCGGAGCGGAAGCGCTCGGCGAGCGAGACGATCGCCTCTTCGCTCACGCCCGCCGCTTCGGCAGCCGCCGCGGGGCTGTATGCCTGTAGCAGGTTGGCGTAGGGGCCCGCGGCTTCGGGGGTCGCGATCGCAGACGCGATGCCGAGCGCGATCGCGGCCTCGGAGCCGGGCCGAATCGGGATCCACTCGTCCGCATTCTGGCCCGTCAGCGAAAGCCGCGGGCCGAGGAAGACGAACCTTCCCTTGGCGTGGCTCTCGTCGTTCACCCCGCTCATGCGCGCGAGGCCTTTGTTGTGCTCGACCGGGGAGGAGCCCGTGTCGACGAAGTCGTAGCCGAACGACACGAGCAGGCTAGCCGCGCCGATGTCGTAGCGGGGCGCGGTCGCAGTACCGTAGGCGATGCGCGCGGCCTCGAGCATCGGGGCATCGGTGACCGCGTCGTAGTCGACGCGCGTGGCGCCGAGCACCGCGACGAACTGGTCGATCAGGCCGCTCATGGTCGGACCGGTGTGACCCGCGATGACGACCACGTCGCCGCGGTCCACCGTGTTCGTCGGGCTCGCAGCTCGGCGCAGTCTAGCGGCCAGGAGCCGCTCGGCCTCGTCCCAGGTGCCCTGCCGGAAGGTGTCGCCCTCCCGGATCATGGGGCCGTGGAAGCGATCCGGGTTGTAGAGGTGCTGAAGCGTGGCGTGGCCGCGCGAGCAGATCCCGCCCTGTGAGACCGGATGCGTCGGGTTGCCTTCGATCTTGACCGCGCGACCCTCGCGGGTACGCACCCACATGCCGCACTCGGCGGCGCAGCCGCGGCAGACCGTCGTGTACCAGGTGGCGACGCCCGGGGTGATCTCCTCGGGGGCCACCACGTAGGGGAGGAGGCGCTCGACATCCCCCGTGGAACAGCCGGCGATGGTGGCGCCGGCGCCCGTGACGCCGACGACCTTCAGGAAGTCGCGGCGGAGGATGCCGTCGTGGCGCTCTGCGAGATCTCTCGACACTTACGCCCTCGTCGGCAACGGAAAGACAGGCATGAGAAGGACAACCATCAGTAGTGACAGACCGCGCAGTCGGTCGAAGCCTGCTGCACGCCCTGCTCGTTCGGCTGCCGGTGACAGTCGATGCACCACCCCATGTTCGCCCCACCCCAGACCGGACTCCGCTCGGTCAGCACGCCCATCGTCTGGACCTCGCCGTGGCATTGCTGGCACTGGAGGCCTGCGGCGATGTGGCGCATGTGCGGGAAGTGCGCGTGGTCGGAGATCTTGTAGATGCGGACCCATGGGATGGGCTCCCCGCTCTCCACGTACTCCTCGATCTTGGCGACCTCCGCGGGAGCGTTCCGGCCAGTGATCACCTGGTGGCACCCCCAGCACGTCGAGACCGGGGGGATCCCCGCGTCGACCGAGCGCTCGGCCGAGAAGTGGCAGAACATGCAGTTCATGTTCGCCTGACCCTCTTCGCTGCCGGCGTGCAGGTTGTGCGGGAACGCGATCGGCTGTCCACCTGCCGCTTCGCCCTCACCCTCCGCACCACCGCCCTGGACCAATCCGACACCCGCGAGCGCAAGAACTCCCGCCAGGCCACCGATCAGCCAGTTCTTTTTCATCCGCAGCCGTGCTCCTGAAACGAAGCGTCGCAACTCGGGACTCGAAGCGCGAAATGGGGTGTTTCCGCTACGGGCAGAACGCTTGTGACGAATCGGAACATGGCCCCTGAGCGGCCTGAAACTACCTGGCGATACTGGGGGTGGTCAAGGTAGCATCCGAGGCGCCTTTCCTCGGGCATCTTGCGAACATTTTTCGGAGCGATAGGGTACCGCGGCCATGCCAGATTCGAGCGCTACTGCGCCCACTCGCGAGGCTCGTCCGTCGCTCGAGCTCCTGGACCATCTGGTGCAGGAGGTGGAGAAGGTCTTCCACGGCAAACGCGGGGTCGTGCGGCTCGCACTGTCCGCCCTGCTCGCACGCGGCCACGTGCTCTTCGAGGACGTGCCGGGAGTCGGCAAGACCACGCTCTCCCAGGCGCTCGCCAAGACCCTCGGCCTCGGCTTCCGCAGGGTCCAGTTCACCGCGGATCTACTCCCTTCGGACGTGCTCGGCGTGTCGGTCTACAACCCGCTCACCGCCACGTTCGAGACCCGCCCCGGGCCGATCTTCACCAACGTCGTGGTCGCGGACGAGATCAACCGGGCCCCGCCGCGCACCCAGAGCGGCCTCCTGGAAGCCATGCAGGAGGGCACCGTAACCATCGACGACCGCTCGTTCGAGCTGCCGAAGCCGTTCCTGGTGATGGCCACGCAGAACCCCCTCGAGCACCACGGGACCTATCCGCTCCCGGAGAGCCAGCTCGACCGCTTCCTCATGCGCATCACCATCGGCTATCCGGACGACGAGGCCGAGCGGCGCATCCTGGCCGAGGACGCCGCGCACGAGCCCGTCATGGAGCGCCTCCAGACCGTGCTGCAGCCGACGCAGGTGCTGCAGCTGCAGAACCGCATCGACGAAGTGCAGGTCGACCCGGCCATCCTCGACTACCTGATGGCCATCGTGACCGCGACCCGCACGACGCCCAAGCTGCGCATGGGCGTGAGTCCGCGCGGCAACATGGCGCTCTACCGGGCGGCGCGGGCGTTCGCGCTCACGCAGGGGCGCACGTATCTCGTGCCGGACGATGTGCGCTCGCTCGCCGTGCCGTGCCTCGCGCACCGGATCCTGCCGGCGGGGGCATCCGGCACGACGCTCGACGCGCACGAGGAAGCCGCGGCGATCCTGGAGGGGCTGCTCGAGGAGATCGAGGCGCCGGTGTGAGGTGCCGACCGGTGCGCGTGCACGCGTGAGCGCCACGTCGGGTGCGCGACGGGTCGCAACCGCTGTGCTCGGCGGGCTGAAGCGGGCGTGGCGCGCGCTCCGCGCCTGGCGGCGCATCTACTTCACCTCGTTCGGCTTGTCGTTCACGCTCGGGTCGATCGCGGTCGGGCTCGCGGCCATGAACACCGGCAACAACCTGCTCTACCTGCTCATGGGCGCGATGGTCGGCTTCATTTGCGTGAGCAGCTGGCTCTCCGAGCAGACCATCCGCGACGTGCGCGTCGAGCGGGGCGCGTTCCACACCGTGACCGTCGGGCAGGACCTGCGGCTGGTCTACCAGCTGACGAACCTCAAGCGCTTCCTGCCGAGCCTCGCGGTGGAGATCCTGGAGGTCGGCCTGCCCAACCGCGCCTTCGTTGCGCACGTGCCTGGGCGGGCGTCCGCGACGGCGCGGTCCGTGAACGGCTTCGTGAGGCGTGGGATCCATCCGCTCGGCACCGTCACGCTCTCGACCTCCTTCCCGTTCGGGCTCTTCCGCAAGGAGCGCGACGTCGAGATCCCGGGCGAGGTGGTGGTCTATCCGCGTACTGACCGCCGCGTCCGCCCGCCCATGAGCGGCGCCGGGCGAGAGACCCGCACCGGTGCCGCGGCGAAGGGCGTGGTCGGCGCCCGTGGCGACTACCGCAGCCTGCACGCCTACCGGCCGGGTGACGACCCCAAGGACATCCACTGGCGCTCCTCCGCGCGCTCACGTGAGCCCGTCGTGCGCGACTACGAGCGCGACGGGTCGTCGACCCGTTGGGTCGTGCTCGACACACGCGCCGAGCCGGGCGAGCCCGCCGAGGTCGCGGTCGAGGTGGCCGCCGCGCTCCTGGCCGGCGCACTCGCCGAACGACGCCCGTTCGCTCTGGTTGCCGGCGCCGCGCTGCTCGAGCCCGGCGACGGGACGGCACACCTGGAGCGCGCGCTCGACCTCCTCGCGCGCGTCGACTTCGCACTCGGCGACGCGGCGCCCGAGCCGCCCGTTCCGGCGTCGTCCTGCCTGCTGGTGGCGGTGGGGAGTGGCCGGGGCGGCTACGGTGACGTGTACTCGGTCGCGGCCACGGCATCCGAGGCCACCGGCACGACGGCGTCGGCGCAGAGCACGACGGCCGCGGCACCGAGCACGACGGCCGCGGCACCGAGCGCGACGGCGGCGGCATGAACCTCCGCCGACTCCACCGTCGCCTCGCGGTCCTCATGGGCCTCGCCGGGCTCATCGGCTTCGCCGGAGGCGCAGGCTTCGAGCCCATCGCCGCGGTGCTCGCCGGAGGAGCGCTCCTCACCGCACTCTGGTGGCACCCCGACCCGGCGCTCTCCGCGCGACTCGAGCGCGTCTGGCTCCCGCTGGCTGCGCTGCTGGTCGCGCGAGCGCTCTTCCACGTGTTCGTCGTGCGAGACGACGTCGTCATTCCGGTCGTCGACTTGCTCTTGCTCCTGCTCTCCGCCGAGGCGCTGCGCTCGCTCGACGCGCCCAACGACATTCGGATGTACGCGCTTTCCTTCGCGCTCGTCCTGGCCTCTACCGCCTACCGGCCTGGCGTAGTGTTCCTGGTCGCCTTCGTAGCGTATATCCTGCTCGGCACGTACGCGCTCATGATCGGGCTGGTGCGCCGCAAGGCCGAGCGGTACGGGGTACGGGAGGTTGCAATCGGGCGCGGGCTCGTGATCACGACCGGGACCCTCTCGGGCGTGATCTTCCTGATCGCGATGGCCGTGTTCGTCACGTTCCCGCGCGTGTCGCAGGGTTGGGCCGGGCGCGGGGAGGTGCTCGCGACGTCGATCGCCGGCTTCAGCGACGAGATCTCGATCGGCGAGCACGGGTCGACCATCGCCGGCAACCCCGAGATCGTGTTGCGCGTCGAGTTCCCGGGCGGAGAGCCGGCCGACATCGGCGGCCTCCATTGGCGCGGCCGCTCCTACGATCGCTTCGACGGCGTGCGCTGGACGCGGACCGGCGGCATGCCGCCTTCTGGGGGACCTACCCAGTGGTACCAGGAGCGCTGGGGCGCCGAACGCATCGAGCAGCGCATCTACGGATCGCCCCTCGACGTGCGTGTGCTCTTCGCGCTGCATCCGGCCATCGACTTCGACGCCGAGAACAGCATCCAGCCGCTCTTCGACAACGCGGGCGACTACATCTACTGGGGCTCCGTGGCGCCCGTGTACACGGCCGTGTCGCCGACGTCGGGTCCGTCACCCGAGGCCCTGCGCGAAGCCCGCAGAGGCTACACGCCGAACGACCGATTCTTCCTGCAGATCCCCCGGCTCGATCCGCGCATCCCTGCGTTGGCTGACTCCATCACGGAGGGGCTCGACAACCGCTACGACCGCGCCAAGGCCATCGAGAGCTATCTGCGCACGTTCCAATACACGCGCGACCTGCCGCGCACGGCGGCGGAAACGAGCCTCGAGCACTTTCTCTTCGAGCGACGCACGGGACACTGCGAGTACTTCAGCACCGCCATGGTGATGCTGCTCAGAAGCGTCGGCATCCAGGCGCGCAACGTGAACGGGTTCCTGGGCGGGCAGTGGAGCGCGGTCGGCGACTATCTCGTGGTCACGCAGAACGAGGCGCACTCGTGGGTCGAGGTCTGGTTCCCCGGATTCGGGTGGGTGACGTTCGATCCCACGCCTCCCGGCGTCGCCAGTGCACAAGTCGTCTCCAGTTGGTTCCGGCCCGGACGCATCTGGTTCGACGCACTCCAGCACCGCTGGAACAAGTGGGTGCTCGACTACGACATCGAGTCGCAGGTAGGCATCTTCGCCGAGCTCTTCGATGAGCGCGCGACCGCCGCCGGCGGCGGCTCCGGAACGTCCCCGGGAGTCGTGCGGAACGGCTGGATCATCGCGCTGTTCGTGTTGATCGTGCTGGCGGGCTTCTCATGGGCGCGACATGGCCGCGGCCCGATGACTCCCACCACGGCGATGTACCTCCAGCTGCGCACCGCGTGCGCGCGCAACGGGCTCACGGTGGCACCCGGCTTGACGCCGCTCGCGCTCGCGCAACGTGTCCGCCGTGAGCGCACCTCGGCCGCCCCGCCCGCCGAGCGCGTGGTCGACCTGTACCTCAGGGCCAGGTACGGTGGGGAGGCGCTGGGCAACTCCGAGCTGCGCGAAATGCGCGAGGCGCTGCGCGCGACCCGGAGGCTGCTGAAGGAGAAGTGAGCTCTTCGGCGCGGCCCACGAGCGGCATATCGAGGAGCCGATCCTCGATTTGCAGGATGCCCGTCGAAGTGCTCGCGGGTGTTGAACTTCGACGCCCTGCCGCCCTATCCTAGCACGCATGAGCGCGCCCCAGCCCAGCCGGTCAGTCAGCCAGCCCGTCGGCGTACACGTGGGCACCATCGCCCATGAGGGGCTGCTTTGGGACGCCTACCTCGAGTTCGCCGACGACCCGCGCCGGCCCCTGAGCTTCCGCGGACGGCTTCGCTTCGACCGGGCCGCCGGGCCGGACGGTGAGGGCGAGTCCACGATGACGACCGTGATCATCATCGAGGACAGCTACGAGGAGTGCATCGCCAAGGCGCGGGGCATGGACGACCGTCAGCTGTCCTCGCTCCTGAGGTCGACGCTGCCAGATCGGCGGTAGACGGTTTCCAGCGGTAGGTCGGGGTGTAGGGGTCGCCGCCACCGAAGCTCACGTGAACAGGTCGCTGCGGCTGCCGGTCCGCTCGAACGTGATCACGTCGTCATGCACCCGGTAGATCAGTAGCCAGTCGCCTCGCACGTGGCAGTCCCTGTGGCCTTTCCAGGGTCCGACCAACTCGTGATCCCGGTGCTTGGCCTCGAGCGCCTCCCGCGCGATGAGTCTGCGCATGAGGGCATCGAGTTCGGCCATGGCGTAGCCACGCCTGCGGCACCGCTTGTAATCGCGCTTGAACTGGGCGCTCCGAGCGGGCCGGAGGGGCGGTCGGCTCGCAATCAGTCGTCGAGGTCCTCGAAGAGCTCCTCCGGCGAGGCGAATTCCCGCACGTTCTTGCCCGCCTCCACCTCGCGAAGCGTCTTCGCGGTCAACGCGTTGGGAGCGACTAGCACGCGAGGCTCTAGGACCACGGTGCCGTCGTCCATCTCCTTCACGTGGTAGTGCTCGAATCCCGCATCGCGGAGTGTCAGGCGCTTCCTCGAATCCAGCTTGGCATCGTACTCTCGCACGGGTGCCTCCCCACAGTGGGTATTCCCACGCGGAACCTACCCGGTGCGAGCCCCCTCCTCAACCCTCTGCCTTCACGACCTCGCGTCGCGTCGGCTCCCAGAGCGCGTCCTCGCCGCCCGCGAGCACCCGCAGTAGCGCTTGCGCAGCTGCCAGATTCCCCGCGATCAAGAACGCGGGCGCGGAGAACACCTTCGGCAAGCGCGGCCGATCCGACAGGATCCACCCGATCGCGCCGAGGGCCATCACGGCGAGCGCCACCGCGAGGAGCACACGGGCCCAAGCATAGGCCGGCGCGAGCAGCACCAGCGCGAGTAGCCCCGTCACTCCCGCCCAAGGTATCGCCCAGCGCACCACCTTGTGGCTGATGAGCATCCACGCGAACACGCCTTGGCGGAGCGGATTCACCAGCTGGCGCTTGAACCAGAGCGTGCGCATCCCGCGCGCGATGGTGCGCACTTTGCGCCTGTACTCCTTCCGGAGCGACTGGCCACGCGGCACGAGACAGAGCGCCGCCGGCACGGAGACGGCACGATACCCGTGCTCCTGCGCCTTGAGCGCGGCTGCTAAGTCACGGCTGAGCGTGCCAGGAAGGGGGAGGCGGTGCAGGTCGGCGCGGATCGCGTAGAAGCACCCGGACGCACCGATGATCCCGGAGACCCGGGTCTCGAGGTCCCGCACGGCCATCTCGTAGCCGACGTATCCGGACTCGCCGCGGTTGGCCTCCGTGCCCGAGCCGACGCTGACGTCGCGCCCGGACGCGCACCCGACCTTCGGATCGTGCATGGCCGCGATCAGCGGTTTGAGCGCCGCAGGTAGAATGCGCGTGGAGGCGTCGGTGTTCACGATGATCTCACCGCGCAGTCGCTCCGAGGCCGCGTTCTCGGCCTTGGTCTTGCCGCCCCGCTCGGGCATGCGGAGGAGCTCGATGCCCTGGCCCGCATACTCGGACACGATCGCGTCGGTGCCGTCGGTCGATCCGTCGGAGGTGATGAGGACTTGGAGGCGGTCGCGCGGATAGTCGAGCGCGAGCAGGCTCTTGATCAACTCGCGGATCTGTGCTTCTTCGTTGTAGGCTGCGATGCTGATCGATACGAGCGGCCAGGCCTCGTCGCTCGTCGCCGTCGCACCGCCGCGCACACCCCGTCCACGCCCGATCAGCCAGAGCAACATCGGGTAGCCGGCATACGCGTAGATCGGCAGCAGCACGCTCGCCGCCAGTAGCCAGAGCGCGAAGGTGCTCACGCCTCCTTCACCCATCTCCACAGCTCGGGCAGCGTCGGTCGCTTGCCGGTCATGAGGATCCCCGTCTTGTAGATGCGCCCCGCCAGCCACGCGATCGCGAGTACCGCGAGCGCCATCAGCACGAACGAGAGCGCGACCTGCCACGCAGGGATGCCCCCGCCGGACACACGCGCCCACATGAGGATCGGCGAGAAGAGCGGGAAGAGGGAGAGGCCGGTCGACCACGCGGCCATGGGGCTCTCGATGACGGGAATCAGCATCAGGATGGGCGCGACCACGAAGACGACCACGGGCGCCTGCGCCTGCTGCGCCTCCTGGTCGGTGTTGCACATCGCGCCCACGCATGCGTATAGCCCGGAGTACATGAAGAACCCGAAGAGAAAGAAGCCGACGAAGAGTAGCACCAGGCCGATCCCGGGGAGCGCATCGCGGATCTGGCCGAGCTCCACGAGCTCGGGCCGCGCCGCGAGCATGGCTGGAATGCCGGCCGTGCCGAGCAGTGCGGAGCTGAGGAGCCAGATGGCGAGCTGCGTCAGGCTGACGGCGCCCACGCCGAGGATCTTGCCGAGCATGAGGTGCCACGGCTTCATCGACGAGACGATCACCTCCACGATGCGGCTCGTCTTCTCCTCGAGCGTCGCGCGCATGACCGCCACCGAGTACATCAGGATGACGATGTAGAGGAAGAACGCGCCGATGTACGCGACGAAGAAGTCCGGATCGCCGGCGCCCGCGCCGGACGACGCCAGCAGCTCGATGCGCAGCTCACCGCCCTGGATGAGAGCCGCGGCGTCTACGCCGCTCTGCTCGAGGCCACGCTCGAGTGCCGCGCGGCCGACCGTCGTCCTGAGCAGCAAGCGATTCACTGCCGATGGTCGCTCACCCGCATACAGCACCGACTCCCCGGTCTCGAGCGTTCCCTCCCCCAGGACCAGGAAGCCCCCCAGGTCGCCCTCGTCCACACTCCGGCGGAGCGCCGCCTCCGCGCCCGGCGACTCCGAGCGTACCGTCCAGCCGCTCGCCTCGAGGTCGGAAGCGATGCGCTCGTAGAGCACCCCGGTCGAGTCGATGACCGCGAGGCGGCGCTCGCCGTCCTGGCTCCGGCTCGCGAAGAAGACCGGCAAGATGAATACCGCAGCCATGAAGATCGGCAGTGCGATGGTCGTGAAGATGAACGCCTTCGAGCGCACGCGCTGCAGATACTCCCGGCGGATGACCGCCCACACATTGGTCCGCATCATGCGCGCGCTCCGGCCGCCTCAGACGGTAGGCCGTCCTCGCCGGCGCTCTCCACTCCCGCGTGGCGAACGAAGATCTCGTGCAGCCGCGGCTCGACCAGATCGAAGCGGAGGATCTCCGCGCGTGCCTCGACGCCGCGCCGAAGGATCGCCTGATGATCCGCTCCGTCCTCGAGAACGAGGTGGAAGCCGTCGTTCACCGCCTCGACGCGTTTCACCTCCGGGCCACGCAGCCAGCCGTCGGAGCCCCTGAACTCGACGGCCACCATCCCCTTGCGCTCGGATGCCTTCAGCTCTTTCAGGTCAGCATCGAGCACCTTACGCGCCCGGGAGATCAAGCACACACGCTCGCAGAGCCGCTCGGCATGATCCATCAGGTGGGTGGAGAAGAGCACGGTGGTTCCCTTCGCGCGCAGCTCCCGCACGATCTCCTCGAGCACGTCCTGGTTGATGGGGTCGAGGCCGCTGAACGGCTCGTCGAGAATGAGCAGCTCCGGCTCGTGCAGCACAGTGCCCACGAACTGCACCTTCTGCTGCATCCCCTTGGAGAGGTCCTCCACCTTCTTGTCGACCCATTCGCCCAGGCCGAGGCGCTCGAGCCACGCCTTCCCGCGACGCTTTCCCTCCGCGCGGGCGAGTCCGCGGATCTCCCCGAGGAACGTCACGAACTCGAGGCACTTCATCTTCTTGTAGACGCCCCGCTCCTCGGGGAGGTAGCCCACCTTGGTGCGCCGGGTCACGTCCGGATCGGCCCCGAAGAGCGCGACGGTGCCCTCGTCGGGCTTCAGAATCCCCATGATCATGCGGATCGTGGTGGTCTTCCCCGATCCGTTGGGCCCGAGGAGCCCGCATACGATCCCACGCGGGATGTCTAAGTCCAAGTCGGACACCGCGGTACGCTTGCCGAACCGCTTGCTGACGCCACTGAGGCGAACCGCGAAGCCATTTTGTCCGATCATCCGTCGACTCCCCTCAGGTGCGGCCCCGGGCGCGGGTTCCGCAGGGTACGAATCTACGTCTAAGTCCCTTCAGGGGTGTCAGATCCGTACCGAAGGGCCAGGGGTTCGCTTAGATTACGCGCTTCTGCGCGCCAGACGCGTTACGCAGGAGAGGAGATCCGATGGCCATCTACCGTACGCTCTACTACACCGACGTCGTGGTCGGCGTGGGCGGCCGAGTGACGATCCCGTTGGAGATGCGCGAGGACCTGGGGATCGACGAGGGCGACTATCTCACCGTCCGAGTCGAGGAGAACCCCCGCGGCGGCCGCCAGATGGTGATCTGGCGAGCGGAGCAGCCGACCCAAGAGGAGTAGCCCCCTCTCACCGCTCCAGGTCCACCCAACGGACCAGGTCCAGGAGCGGGCCTCGTCCGTCGTGGTGCCACCACGCAGGCGGGTAGGCAACTGCGGCGGACGGCGTCACCCGTGACGCGCCGACTTCCCCGAGCGCCTTCGCCACACTCTCGAGTCGGGCTCCCAGGCCCGCGACGCCGACGGTCTGGAGATGAGGCCCCAGCGGAGCGAGCGCTCCGCGTGCGTCGGCGGCGTCGCCGATCGGCTGCACGCGGACGAACCGACCTGCGGTGGGCACCGGCGGCTGCGGCGAGCTCTCCAGGACGACCGTCCAGGGCGAGGCGAGGCCGTGCCGCACCAGGCCGCCCGCCGCTACCGCGAGTAGTTCGGCGGTCGAGCGCGCCTGTTGCAGCGTAGACGCTTGACGGGCGTCGAAACGTCCGGCTGGCAGGCGCTCCCCGGCGGCGGCGAGCGCACGGGCCAGCGCCTCGGCGAAGTCGGCCGGCGACATGGCGCCGCCCTCTTCGACGAGCACGATCTGCGGCGAGACGCAGCCGCGCTGGTCGTACGCGCTCACGGCGGCGGCGACGTCGCGGGCGGTCGCCTCGATGCGTTCGCCGGCGAGCGCCTCACGGCCGACGAGGCCTACCGACACCCGGTGATGGTACGCCACCAAGCGGGTGGTGGCAGGCACTCTGGCTCTCAGGGTGCGTACCGTCTCGTCGGCACCGTAGACGGTCGCCACGTCGGCGTGCGCCAGCGCGGCGTCCTCGTGCTCGACGCTCCCGCCCGGCCAGTAGACGACTGCCAGCGCGTCTGCCAGCGGCGGGTCGATGGCCGCGAGTGCGCGGGCGAACAGCGTGGGCAGGAGGAGGTCCCCGCGGCCCGGCTTGATCAGCGTCGGGCCTTTGACCACCAGGCTGCGCAGGAGCGCGTTCACGCCGACGCCCGGTACGCCCCCCGCGACGATCTGCACTGCCAGTGACGGGCCGACCGCCAGGCTGCGTCGGCGGCCGGCCGTCACGAACCCATCGAGTGCGTCTGCGCTCCCCAGTTCGGCGGTGACGAGCGCCTCCAGCCGCTCAGCCGTCCAGTCGGCCGCCATCCCGTCGAGCACCGCCACGCACATCGCGGGCGAGAGCCCTGATGACTCGGGGAGGCGATCGAGCGCCTCGGCACGGATCGGGTCGCCTGGGTCCAGGAGGCGCGAGCCCGCGGCGCCCAGCGCCGCGATGACGTCGCGCGACGGTCGCAGCTTCAGCTGTGCCGAAGTCGCCCGGACGGCCGCCGCGAGGTCGGCGATGTGCCGAGGGGTCGGCGTGGCGGTCACGACGCCGACCTCGCCAGCGACATCAGCTCGTCCATTGCCAGCGAGCACCCGCGGGGCTCTGCGCCGCGCACCCGGCCGCTCAAGCGCACGCGCCCGTCGTGCACGCTCCCCACGTCCTCCGTCAGCACATGACACACCGAGCCCGCGTTGGCGAGGTCGAAGAACGCGAGAATCCCCTCGGCGCCGGCGGGAAGCTCGGCGAGCGTCATCGGGTCGAGCGCGCGAACCCTGAGCCACGGCGGGGGAACGTACGTGCCCGCCGCGCCCGAACCTTCGATGAGCACGGGCTCGTAGAGCTGCGAGAGCAGCTCGGTCATGCCGTACTCGGCGACGATCCGGCCCGCCGGAACCGCGAGCGTCGACTCGACGCGAGCATGGAGATCGGCGCGACCGATTTCGCGGGCGGAGCCCTTGAAGCCACCCGTCTCCATGACGCGACTCCCCTTGGGCAACTTAGACGCCGGCCCGGTCTCCAGCCGCTCCACGAGATGGAGCAGCGCCAGTGAGGTCGCGAGCACCAGCACTGGCTCGGAAGACTTCGCTGCGTCTCGGGCGGCCGTGTGCCACCCGACGACATCGAGCCCACCCGTGCCGTCGACTAGCCAGTGCGTCTCAGTCGCGAAGGCATCCGCAGCCGCGCCGACCATGTACGAAAGTGATGAGTCGGGTCGCTCGGCGGGTGACGAGATCAGTGACAGGAAGCGCATGCGCTCGACGCCCGCGAGCACGTGCGCGCGGAACGGCGGGAGCAGACTGTGACGATGGAGCGACGCCCGCGGCACCAGGTGGCGGCCTCGCGCGGCCGTCCCGAGCGTGGTGCCGCTGGTACGGAACGTGAGCTCGGGCGCGCGCTCGCGACCCACGACGAAGTCGATGTGCTTGAAGGCCGTCGCAGGCACGGGAGGTACATCCTGCCAACGCCTCACCGTGGCGGGCGTCGCCCCACGCCCTTGGCAGAAGCCCCGATAGGCATCGATCGATTCGAACTGGAGTCGAAACGCGGCGAGCGCGAGCGTCTCGAAGTCGCGCTCGGACCAGGCCGCCGCCACACCCGCTTCGAAGCGGCGTTCGAGCTCGGAGGCGAGGGCGGGAAGGGCACTGCGAGCCGACTCGTCGGACGATCGAATCACTCGAACCTCGGGCGCGGAGCTAACGCTCGTGACGACCAAAGATAGCCAAGGCCTCCGCGGTGGGTGCCGCTCCGCCGGGGCGTCCGGAACACCCCGCAGGAGCAGGGTTACGCCCGGACCATGTCGGATCGCTTCGATCTCCTCGTCGTCGGCGCGGGCCCGTGCGGCATCGCCGTCGGAGCGGCCGCCAAGTCGGCCGGGTTGTCGTGCGTGCTCTTCGACAAAGGGTGCGTGACGAGCGCGCTCCTCGGCTACCCGTACTACATGACGTTCTTCAGCACCGCGGTGCTGCTCGAAGTCGGCGGGGTTCCCTTCACGATCCCCGAACCGAAACCTACGCGCCGGGAGGCGCTCGCTTACTACCGGCGGGTCGTGGAGCACTGGCGGCTCGACGTGCGGCAGTACGAAGAGGTGGTGAGCGTGTCGGGTGGCGAGGGAGCGTTCAAGGTGCGCACCCGGCGGGCCGGCGGCCTCGAGGCGACGCACGACGCGGCCGTCGTCGTGGTCGCGACGGGCAGCTTCGACCGGCCGAACGAACTGGGCGTACCCGGGGAGGATCTCCCCAAGGTCCGCCATCATTACCGCGAGCCTTTTCCGTACTACGGGCAGAACGTGCTCGTGGTGGGCGCGGGGAACTCCGCGGTGGAGGCGGCGCTCGAGCTGTTCAGGAACGGCGCGCGCGTCTCCATGGTGCACTTCGGCGAGGGGCTCGACCGCGGCGTGAAGCCGTGGGTCCTTCCCGACATCAAGAATCGACTCGACAAGGGCGAGATCCCGGTCTACTGGCGGCATCGGGTGGCAGAAATCCGGCCCGCTTCGGTGTTGCTGCGCGCGGAGCCGGGAGCACCGCATGCGGGCGACCTCACCGAAGTCCCGAACGACTTCGTGCTCGCGATGACGGGATGGCGCGCGGACCACACACACCTGCTCGAGCTCGGCGTGACGGTCGACGCCGCAACAGGTATCCCCGCGCACGACCCGACCACGATGCAGACCAACGTGCCCGGCGTGTACCTCGCGGGCGTGATCGCGGCAGGACACGATGCCAACAAGATCTTCATCGAGAACGGCCGCGAGCACGGCGCGCGCATCGTGGCGCACCGGACTGCCAAGCGGTAGCCCGGCACTATCCAACGCGGGCGCGGGGCGGTAGCATGTCGGCCGGAGGAAGCCTTATGCGCATGACAACGGTGGCGATGCTCGTGGCCCTCGTGGGCTGCGCCGGTCAGGATACCGGTCAGGATGCCCCTCAGGCGGCACCCGAGGTCCTTCTGGGACCCGTCGACGGGACCGAGCTACCGCCGACCGACCTCGAGCGTGTTCGCGTCGGAGACCTCGCCCCCGACTTCTCGCTCGCTTCGCTCTCCGGCCCTGTCATGACGCTGTCGGACTTCCGCGGCGAGCGGAACGTCGTGCTCGTCTTCTATCGAGGGCACTGGTGACCCTACTGCGCGCAGCAGCTCGGGGAGCTGCAAGGCCTGCTGACGCCTGAGCAGAACGCAGGCACCGCCATCGTCGCCGTCTCCTCCGACGGTCCCGCGGAGCTGCAGATGATGGTCGACCGCGTCGCCTCCGAGAACGACGGCCTCCGGCTCGACCTCCCGCTGCTGTCGGACGAGAACGCCGCGGTCATCCGCCGCTATGGACTCTTCAATCAGGACGACGCGCGGGGTCGGGCGATCCCCCATCCGACGACGTACGTCATAGATCGCGAGGGCGTGGTGCGCTGGAATATGACGGAGGTCAACTACCGCATCCGTCCCGAGAACGCAGACATCCTGGCAGCGTTGGCGGCGATCGGGGGCTGAGCGGCCGAGGTCGGCGAGCGCCGCGGGGGCCGCCAGCGGGCAGCGGTCGGCGGGGGGCGGAAGGCCGGGGCAGCGTCCGGCGGGCAGCGCGCGGCGGGGGGGCGGAACGCCTCAGCAGGCGGCGGGAAGCGCGAGCGCTCAGCCTGGGACGCGCACCTCGCGTCCGTCGAACAGGGCGCGATCCACGCCGCGCGCGACGTACGCGAACGCGAGCACGCCGCCGCGGCGGGGTGACACCACCGCCGACGTGATCCTCCCGACGACCTTGCCGCTCCCGTCCGCCGCGAGCAGCTCGGTGCCGCTCGCCGGCGTGGGCACCTCGCCGAGCTCGAGCAGGTGCAGGTGTCGGTTGACGTGCCCGCGGTCGCGGATACGGACGATGACCTCCTGGCCCGTGTAACACCCTTTGGCGTGGTCGATCGCGCGGTTCTCGATGCCCGCCTCGATGGGGATCGTGTCCTCATCCATGTCGGTGCCGAACACCGGACGTCCGGCTTCGACGCGGAGCGTCGACCACACGGCGAGCCCCGCCGGGCGCGCGCCGCCGTCGACCAGCGCCGCCCAGAGCGCGGCGACCGCGCCGGCGGGTCCCGTCACCGAGTACGCCTCCGGCCACACTTCCGCGGTGCGCTCGACACGCAGGCTCACGGCCGGGGCGCCATTGGTGCGCCAGTCACCCTCGGCGAGCGCCGACAGCTCAGCGGCCTCGACGCGCAGTCCGAGCGCGAGTCGCGTGACGGCTGCCGCGGCTTCGGGCCCCACGACGGTGATGGTCGCGGTGTCCCCTGAGACGTCCGCCACCGCCGCGAACCGCGGCGGCAGCAGCTTGGCGAAGCTCGCCCTCAGCGGCGGCGCGCCGGCAACCGGCACATCGAGCAGATAACCCCCGGCATCCTCGGGGCCGAGCAACGTCGCCCACAGGTCCGAGATCATCTTCCCCTTGGGCGTCAGCACCGCGTGGTACGTCGAGGTGCCGCCGTAGACGCCAGCCGCCACAGCTTTGGGAGGCGACGGCATCCGGCCGCTCAGCACGCCCGAAAGCATCTTGCCGGGTGCCTTGCCAGTGACCGAGAGGCGGGTGCGATGGCTCCGGTCGAATACCGCGAGTCGCTTCGTCGCCGCGTCGTACTCCGCGGCGGGATCCCCGAAGTGCCGAGCGAGCGGCACCCCGTGGTAGTCTGCGAGCACCGCCCCCGCACGCTCCAGCGCCGCGCGCAGTGCGCGGCGTCCCTCGTCGCTCACGAGGCCGTCACAGCCCGAGGCCGTCGTCCGTCAGCGCCCGGCCGGCACGCAGGTCGCGCACCATCGCCTCGACGCGCGGCGCGTCGGTGGCCGTGGGCGCCACGCGCAGGTACGCCTCCAGCTGAGCGGCGGCCTCCTCGTGGCGCCCGAGGCGCGCGAGCAGCACCCCCCGGGCGCGGCTCTCGGCCGGAGCGGTCGGCGTGATCATGAGGATGCGCTCGACCGCGGCTAGCCCGCGCGCGTAGTCGCTCGTCTTCGCGTAGAGCCCCTTCAAGTTCGTGAGCATCCGCAGGATCATCTCGCGCTTCGATGCCGTGCGCAGGAACGCATCCTGCAGACGCACGACGCCGCCGTACACCTGGTCGAGCAGCTCCTGGGCCTGGTCCTCGAAGCGCACCTTGCCGCCGTCGAACGGATCGAGCAGGAGCGACACCTCGTCACCGTGGTACCGCACCAGGAAGTGGCCAGGGAAGTTCACGCCCTCGAGCGGGAGGCCGAGCCGCCAGCCGGTCTCGAGCAGGACGATACCCAGCGTGAGCGGGATGCCGAGGCCGCGGTCGAGCACGTCGTTCAAGAACGAGTTGCGCGGGTCGTAGTACGCCTTGCGGTTGCCGGCGAGACCGCGGCGCTGGAAGAGGGTGTCGACCAGCTCGTTCATCACGACCAGGGGCGCGGTCTCGTTCGCGAGCCGGTCCTTCACTTCCTCGGCCACCTGATCGAGGCGCGCCAGGTAGAGATCCACGGGAAGCTGTGGATACTCCTCCTTCGCCACGAGCAGCGCCGCACGGACGAGGTTCATCTCGGCGTCAGAGCGCGCGAGCTCCTCGGCGAGCAGGCGGCGAGCGGAGAGTGCGGGGGCAGGCACGTTGGGTCGCTTCCTCAGGCGTCGCTCGGGTCGGTCCCGAGCGTCCGGCGACCAGTACCCTCGGCGCGGCGCCGGTTTCCTCGGTCCTTCCGGATGCGCGCGGCCCACTCCATCGTGTTGCTGGAACGCACACCCGAGCCCGGAGAGACGATGGCCGACGCGCCCCGGGACAAGCGGCCCGAGATACGCCTGTCCCAGCTCAGCCACGGCGCCGGTTGAGCCTGCAAGCTCGGGATGTCCGAGCTGGCGCAGGTGCTGCGCCACATCGCACCGGTGGACGATCCCGCCGCCCTCGTAGGCTACTCGACGGGCGACGACGCAGCGGTGTACCGCATCGCCGACGACCGTGCCATGGTCGTGACGGCCGACTTCTTCACGCCCATCGTCGACGATCCGTACGACTTCGGGCGCATCGCGGCAGCCAACGCCCTCTCGGACATCTACGCGATGGGGGCGCGGCCGCTCTTCGCGCTCAACCTGGTCGGCTTTCCGCGTAGACTGCTGGGGGAGGGCATCCTCGAAACGATCTTGCGCGGCGGCGGCGAGGTGGCGCGCGAAGCCGGCGTGCCGATCCTCGGCGGTCACTCGCTCGACGATCAGGAGCCCAAGTACGGGATGGTGGCGGTCGGCGAGGTGCATCCAGACCGCATGGTCACGAACGCGGGGGCCCGGCCCGGCGACGTGCTCGTGCTCACCAAGCCCATCGGTTCCGGCGTGATCGCGACTGCGATCAAGGCGGGCAAGGCGCCCAAGGCGGTCGTCGACGGCGCGGTCGCCGTCATGGCCACGCTCAACCGCGCGCCGGCCGAGGCGATGACGAAGGCGGGCGCGAACGCTGCGACCGACGTGACCGGGTTCGGCCTGCTCGGCCATCTACACAGGATGCTGCTCGCGTCGGGCGTTGCGGCGCACTTGCGGGCGAGTGACGTGCCGCTGCTCGACGGCGCGCGCGCGCTGGCGGAGGCTGGTCACGTGCCCGGCGGCACCAAGCGCAACCTCGCCGACCTGGCTGCGCACGTCGCGTTCGCGCCCGCGGTCGACGGCACCACGCGTACGCTGCTGGGTGATGCGCAGACGTCGGGGGGGCTGCTGATCTCGCTTCCAGCCGACCGCCTGGCAACGCTGCTGCACGAGATCGGGGGACTAGCGCCCGTCGCGGCGGTCATCGGCTCGGTGCGGGCGGGGACGGCGGGGGGGGTGGAGGTGGAGTAGGCTGACCGCGGCTGCTCATGGCCTGGACCGGGCCCACGACCGGCCGGGCTTCGGGGCGCTGCTGGCGCGCAGCCGTTAGGTCACGACGGTTCGATTTGCCGCGGTAAGACGCCCCCCCTCAGTCCCTCTCGCCGCCCTTCTTCCGCCCGACCCGCCGCTTCTGCTGCCCGCCGTTGGACGCACCCTTCGTCGGCCTCGGCTTCCCGTCCGCGAGCGCCACCTCGATGACGTCGTCGAGCGTCTCGGCCAGGTGGAACTTCATCTGCGCGCGTACGTCGTCCGGAATGTCCTCGAGGTCCGCCTCGTTGTCGTTCGGCAGGATGATTTCCTTGATGCCGGCCCGCACGGCGCCGAGCACCTTCTCCTTCACGCCGCCGATCGGCAGCACGCGACCCGTCAGAGTGAGCTCGCCGGTCATGGCGATGTCCTTGCGCACCTTGCGGCCCGATACGGCCGACACGAGCGCGGTCGCCATGGTGATGCCCGCGGACGGGCCGTCCTTGGGGACCGCGCCGGCCGGCACGTGGATGTGCACCTCGCGCTTCTCGAGCGACTCGCGTGAGATCCCGAGTCGCTCCCAGTTGGCCTTGGCATACGAGAGCGCGGCGCGCCCGGACTCCTTCATGACGTCGCCGAGCTGGCCGGTGAGGACGAGCCCACCCTCTCCAGGCATGATGCTCGCCTCGACGAACATGATGTCGCCGCCCATGGGCGTGTAGAACATGCCGGTGGCCACGCCGACGGTGTCCTCTTCGGCCATGCGCTCGGGGTGCACACGCGGGCGCCCGAGTAGGTCGCGCACGTCCGCTTCGGTGGCGAAGAGTTTGTCGAGCTTCGCGCCCGCGATCTTGCGCGCGACTTTCCTGGCGAACTTGCCCACCTCGCGCTCGAGCTGACGCACGCCGGCCTCGCGCGTGTAGTGCTGCACGATAGCCAGCACGGCGTCGTCGGTCATCTGCAGCTCGTCGTCGGTGAGGCCGTTCTCCTTGCGCTGGCGCGGCAGCAGATAGCGCTTGGCGATTTCGAGCTTCTCGGCTTCCGTGTATCCTGCGAAGTCGACGCGCTCCATGCGGTCGAGCAGCGGCCCAGGGATGCGATCGAGGTAGTTCGCGGTCGCGATGAAGAGCACCTCGGAGAGGTCGAACGGGATGCCGAGATAATGATCGACGAACGTCGAGTTCTGCGCCGGGTCGAGCACCTCGAGCAGCGCGGAGCTGGGGTCGCCCTGGAACGAGACGCCGAGCTTGTCGACCTCGTCGAGCAGGAAGACCGGGTTCTTCGACTTGGCCTGCCTCATCCCCTGGATGATGCGTCCGGGCATGGCACCGACGTACGTACGACGGTGTCCGCGGATGTCCGCCTCGTCGCGCGCCCCGCCGAGCGAGATGCGCACGTACTTGCGGCCGAGCGAACGCGCGATCGACTGCGCGATCGACGTCTTGCCTACGCCGGGCGGGCCCACGAAGAGCAGGATGGGGCCGCGGCCCGAGAATGCGTCATCGGCATTCCCGTCGTCCTCCTCCTTCTTCTTCTTCTTGCTCTTCGGCCCGACCGGCGCGGGGGCCGACGTAGCTGCGGCACCTTCCGCCGTGGCGGCGGCCACCACGGCGGTCGCTCCGGCCGGCGCCTCCTCTGCCTCCTCCTCCTTGTCCCGATCGATCTGCAGCTTGCGGACCGCGAGGAACTCGAGCACGCGGTCCTTCACGTCGTCGAGTCCGTGGTGGTCCTCTTCGAGGATCTTCTCGGCGAGCGCGAGATCGATCTTCTCTTCGGTGCGCTCGTTCCAGGGGAGCTCGGTAACCCACTCGAGGAACGTGCGGATCACCTGGTACTCGGCCGACTGCGGGCTGGTACGCTCCAGCCGGCGCAGCTCGCGATCGACTTCGGTGCGCTGCTCCTCGGAGAGCTTCAACGCCTCGATGCGCTGGCGCATCTCCTCGACGTCGTCGCGCTCTTCCTCTTCACCGAGCTCCTTCTGGATGGCCTTGAGCTGCTCGCGCAGCAACATCTCGCGCTGCCGCTCGCCCAGCTCCGACTGCACCTTGGCCTGGATGTCCTCCTGCGCGTCGATGCGCGCGAGCTCCCGCTCGACCGCCAGCAGGCAGTCGCGCATCCGCTGCTCATCGTCGAGCTGCTCGAGCAGACGCTGCTTCTCGGGCGTTCCGAGTTCGAGGTAGAACGCGACCAGGTCGGAGAACGGACCGGGCTCGCCCACTCCTTGGATCAGCTGATTGAGCGCTTCGGCGGGTACGCCGCGACGCGTGCCGAGCTCGGCGGCCCGGTCACGCAGCTCGCGGTCGAGGGCCTGGAACGCGGGGTCGGCCGGAGTGCGCGGCTTGAGACGCTCCAGCTCCTGGACCGCCGCATGCAGCATCGCCTGTCCTTCGGACTGATAAGAGAGCGCCTGCGCCCTCCCCTCACCCTGGACCAGGAGCTGCACCCCACCGCGCACGCGATGCGTCTGGATGATGCGCACGATCGTGCCCACCGAGTACAGGTACTCTGGCGTGGGGTCATCCACGTTCTCCTTCTGCGCCACCGCGAACAGGCGACGGTCCCCGTCCAGGGCTTCCTGTACGGCTTCGACGGTGCCGGGCCTGCCGGCCGAAATGGGCACGGCCACCCCGGGGTAGACGACGGTGTCCCGCAGCGGCAGGACCGGAAGCGTGAAGCGCTCGGACATGTCGTTAGCCTTCTCCATCCTTCTCATGGATCGTCACCGAAGGCGGCGGGTGCAGGATCCTTGCCACCCGAAAACCCGCCACTTCGCGCCCTGGCGCCCCGCGGGAATCCGGCATCTAGCCTCGGTCCCCTGCCAGTATGGCGCCCCGACCAGCGGCCTGTCGCGCCACTTTTTCGGCCTTCTGGCGGCAGTTAGCTTGGCACCTCGTTCCGCCGCGCGCCACCGGTACGCTGCTCCTCCCCGGCCCCCCACATGCGCGACCTGCTCGAAGGCATCACGTGGTTTCGCGGCTCGTCGGTCCGGATTCGCCGGGCGGGCCTCGAGATCCACGTCGATCCCCTGGGCCTCACCGAGGGGTCTGCGGCGGACGTCGTGCTCCTCACGCACCCGCACTACGACAACTTCTCCGAGGCCGACATCGCGCGCGTGCGGAAGCCGGGCACCGTGCTCGTGGCACCGGCCTCCATGAAGAAGTTGATCGCGGACGCGGATCATTTCATGCGCCCCGGAGACATGCTCCAGCTCGAGGGCTTCGACATTCTCGCAGTCCCGGCCCACAACGTCGACAAGAAGTTCCACACGGCCGAGCACGGCTGGCTCGGCTATGTGTTCACGGTCGGAGGCGCTACGTACTACCACGCCGGCGATACCGACTTTCTTCCGTCGATGTTCGGGATACGCTGCGATGTGGCCTTTCTGCCGTGCGGCGGCCACTACACGATGGGTGTGGACGACGCAGCCAAGGCCGCGGCCGCCTGCGGCGCGCACGTGATCGTTCCGATCCACTGGGGGGAGCCGCACGGATCGCTCGAGGACGTCGGCAGACTGCGCGACCTCTTCTCCGGTGAGGTGCACGTCCTCGACCGCGCGAGTTAGGCGCGCGAGGTCGGCGACGTGAGCTCGGGTCGCTCGACGGTCTACGCGCCCAACGGCGTCGTAGCGACGAGCCAACCGCTCGCCACGGGCGCCGGACTGCACGTGCTGGAGTCGGGAGGCACCGCGGCCGACGCGATCGTCGCCGCCGCGGCAGTGCTGAACGTCACAGAGCCGTACATGACCGGGATCGGCGGGGATGCGTTCGCGCTGGTCTGGTCGGCCGCGGAGCGGCGCCTGGTCGGCCTCGACGCGAGCGGTCGCTCGGGCTCGCTCGTCGACGTCGACGGCCTGGTGGCGGCCGGTGCGCGAGGCGTCCCCTCGACCGGCGCGCGCTCGGTCACCGTGCCGGGCGCGCTCGCGGGGTGGCAGGCGCTCCTCGAGCGCTTCGGCCGCATGTCGCTCGCCCAGGCGCTGGAGCCCGCCATCCGGATCGCCGAGGAGGGATTCCCGGTCACGCCGATCATTGCGCGCGATTGGGCGGGGATGGTCGACCTGCTGCGCGCCGATGCGGGCGCGCGCGCGACGTACCTGGCCGGCGGCCGCAGCCCGACTGCAGGAGCGTGGTTCCGCAATCCCGACCTCGCGCGCTCGCTCCGAGCCATCGCTGACGCGGGACCGAGCGCGCTCTACGGCGGCGAGCTGGGGAGCCGCGTGGTTGCAGGACTTCGCGAGCTGGGCGGATGGCTGACGCTCGACGACTTGGCCGGGCACGAAGTCCGCTGGGTCGACCCGCTCTCGGTCACCTACAGGGGGTACACGCTCCACGAGCTTCCGCCCGCCGGACAAGGAATCGCTGCGCTGCAGATGCTCGGCATGCTCGAGTCCGTCGACGTCGCCGCAATGGGACACAATTCGGCGGCTTACTTGCACACGCTCATCGAGGCGAAGAAGCTGGCGTTCGCCGACCTCGCGGCGCACGTCGCCGACCCAGCGTGCATGGCGGTGCCGCCCGCGGCGTTGCTCGACGCCGGCTATCTGATCGGCCGCAGCAAGAGCATCGACGCCCGGCGCGCCGCCGACCGCCCCGAGCCGGGACGCTTCGCCACGCACTCCGAGACCGTCTACCTGGCTGCCGCCGACGCCGAAGGCAACATGGTCTCCTTCATCAACTCGATTTCCGGGTACTTCGGGTCGGGCGTAGTGGTCCCGGGCACGGGGTTCGCACTGCAGAACCGAGGCGCCGGCTTCACGCTCGAGCACGGACACCCGAATCGCCTCGCGCCGAAGAAGCGGCCGTTCCACACCATCATTCCCGCGTTCGTGACGCGAGACGGCGAGCCCTGGCTCGCGTTCGGCGTCATGGGTGGGCCGATGCAGCCGCAGGGCCACGCACAGGTGCTGCTGAACATGCTCGAGTTCGGCATGGACGTGCAGCAAGCGATCGAGGCGCCGCGCTTCCGCCACCTCGACGGACGCTCGGTCGCGATTGAACGCCTCGACCCGAACGTCGCACGCGAGCTCGGCGCACGGGGCCACGAGTTGGTGCCGCCCGAGCACACGACGTTCGGCGGCGCCCAGGCGGTGCTGCGGCTCTCGCGGGGTTGGGGAGCCGGCTCCGATCCGCGTAAGGACGGCATGGCGGCCGGCCATTGAGCGCTCCGGTCACGCCGCGGCCTGCGGCCACGATCGTACTGCTACGCGACGGCGCGGGTGGACTCGAGGTGCTTCTGCTCAGGCGCAACCTACAGGCAGTGTTCGCGCCGGGCGCGTTCGTGTTTCCGGGCGGGCTCGTCGACGCGGAGGACTCCACCGGGGACGTGCTCGACTTGGTCGACGGGCTGACCGTGGACGGCGCCGCCGCCCGCCTCGGCTTGGTCGGCGGGCACCCTCCTGCGCTCGCCTACTGGGTGGCCGCGGTGCGCGAGGCGTTCGAGGAGACCGGCATCCTGCTCGGGGCTGAGACGACTCGCGATCCGAGCGATTCTCGCCGCGACCTGCCGGGGACGGATCCAGGCCGCGACGCGCGCAACCTCCGTTCTGATCTGCTCGACGGACGCGCCACGTTCGCCGAGGTGCTCGCCCGACTCGAAGGGCGCATCGATGCCGGAGGGATCGCCTACTTCGCGCACTGGATCACGCCGGAGCGGTCGCCTCGCCGATACGACACGCGCTTCTTCGCGGCGCGTGTGGGCCACGACGCGCCCGCGGTGGTGGACGAACGTGAGGTGACCGAAGCGCGCTGGATCACACCCGCGGATGCGCTGCTTGCTCACGCGTCCGGGGCTCTCTCCATGATGCTACCCACCGTCCGTACGCTGGAGCGTCTAGCGGCGTTCTCGGATACCCGGGCAGCCCTCGCCGCCCTCGCAGACGCGCCGGTTCCGACCATCCTGCCGGGCCCTGATGTCGGGGGCTTTGCCGGTTCGGTCCCGCAGGCCAGATTGCCGACATCATGATGCGACAAGCACTCGTGGTCGCGACACTCGCGATTTTCGCGCTGATAGGCGGGCCGCCGCCGGCTGCGGCACAGGTCACGCCTGCGCCTCCGCTCGAGATCTTCCACGGCTTCACGCTCATCGACGGCACGGGGAGAGCGCCCATCGCGGACGCGGCCATCAGCGTTCGTGGCAACGAGATCGTCACCGTCTGGAGCCGTCGCGAGCTCCTCTCCGGTCCCTCCGCGCCGCGCGACGCCATCGTCATCAACCTCGGCGGCGGATACGTCATCCCCGGTCTGATCGACGCGCACGTGCACCTGAGCACATCGCCCAATCGTGAGGCTGCGGAAGCCGAGCTGTATCGGCTCCTGTACGCTGGCGTGACCGCGGTGCGGGACATGGCCGGCGACGGGCGTGCTCTCGCCTCGTTGGCGCGCGACTCGCGTCTCGGGGAGATCGACGCGCCCGACGTCTACTACTCCGCGCTCATGGCGGGGCCGCAGTTCATGACCGACCCGCGACCCCAGGCGGCAGCGGCGGGAGCCGTCGCCGGACAAGTGCCCTGGTTGCAGGCGATCACGCCCCAAAGCGACATCCCGCTCGCGGTGGCCATGGCGAAGGGCACCTACGCCACGGGCATCAAGATCCACGCGGACCTGGCAGCGGCCGAGGTGGCTCGCATCACGCAGGAGGCGCACCGCCAGGGCATGCAGGTGTGGGCGCACAGCATGGTCGTGCCGGCCCGGCCCCTCGAGGTGATCCAGAGCGACGTCGACGTGGTCTCGCACGTGTGCGACATCGCGTGGGAAGCGATGAACACCGTGCCGCCGCGCTATCACCACGACATGACGCCCCAGTACGGATCGTTCACCGCCGGGTCCGCAGTCTTCACGCAGCTCTTCGGCGAAATGGTGTCGCGGGGAACTATCCTCGATGCGACGCTCGCAACCTATGTGCGTCAGGACGCGAGTCGCGACCTGTTACCGTACGACCTACCCGGCGGATGCGACATCGCCTTTGCACGCTCACTCGTCCGGCGGGCGAACGAGCTGGGCGTAGCGATTGCGGCCGGCTCCGACTTCACGTCGCATCCCGATGATCCATTCCCGGCCCTCTACGAGGAGCTCGAGGAGCTCGTGATAGGCGGCGGGCTGTCGCCGATGGATGCCATCGTCGCGGCGACGAGCACCGCCGCCCGGAGCATTGGCATCGAGGCGACACAAGGCACGCTCGCGCACGGCCGGCCGGTGAGCTTCGTGCTGCTGCGCGAGGACCCTCTCGTGGATATCCGCGCCCTCCGCTCCGTCCAGTCGGTGTGGAAGAACGCGGAGCGGTTCGATCGCACTGACTATCGATCCCGCTTCCCGCGAGACGATGTCGCTGAGACGCGGCCCGTCGCCGGCGGGGGTGCGGCTTCCACTCAAGCGCTCCTAGACGCCTGGCTCGCGATGTGGCGACCCTACGACCTCGACCAGGTTGCGGCGCTCTTCGTCAACGACGATGCGCTCTCCTACTTCCCGTCGGACCGCGAAGGGCTCATCCAGGGATACGCCGCCGTGCGCGGGTATCTCGAGGGGCTCGGCTTCGTGTCGGGCGGCTTCCAGCCCGAGAGCGAGATGTGGCTGGAAGAGGTGACGGTGTCCGACTTCGGCGAGAGTGCGGTCGTGGGCGCGGTCTGGTACTTCGGCAACCGTCTGAACCGCCGTGCGGCGGGCCGCGGACCCCTGACCATGGTGCTCGCCCGCGTGGGCGAGGGGTGGCGCATCTCGCACGTCAACTTCGGGAACTACCAGCCCGAGCGTTGAGCATGGCTGCACCGCGGCGACGCTGGCGGTGTGTGTGCGCGCTGGCCGCCGGCCTCGCAGCGTGCGCGCCCACCGGAGAGCAGGCCGTATCCCAAAACGAGCTGCTGGCGCGCTCGCTCATGGATGCGCTAGTCGCGGCCGACACCGCGACCATCGTCGCGCTCTTCTGGCCCGAAGCCGTCTATGACGACTACGCGAGCCAGCTCCAGTACCGCGGCATCGAGGAGATCGTCGGATACGTCACCTCCGTGCACGCCTGGGCGGACGACGTCTACCTGAACGTCGGCAGTGTGCACGTGAGCGAGTCGGGCGCGGTCGCGGAATGGCTCTTCGCCGCCGTGCAGGCGCGACCCATGGGCGAGCTCGTGCCGACCGTCACCAATCGCGAAGTCGTCGTGAACGGCGTGACCATCATCGAGGTGGACGGCGGGCGCATCCGCCGAGCGGCGGACTACGTGGACCAGCTGCCGCTCCTGCTCCAGCTAGGGGGTCGCATGACGCTCCCAGGGGGTGGGTTGGTGGAGTTGGAGGAGGGGCGGTAAGGGGGGGCGGTGGGATACGCGTTTCCCCTGCCTGGACCTGTGTGTACGCTGGGTCCCGCCGCCGGGGTGCTGGCGGCCGCCACGCGCGGATTGCAAATCATATGGCAGTGGCGTTACATTTCGTAGCCTCAGGCGGTTGTAGAACGTAGTTTCCACGGTTCGTACATGGCCTACCGTCCACGTGTCGTCGACCAGGAGCTCGAGCGCCGCCTGGCGGCGATGGGTGCCGTCGTGATCGAGGGACCCCGAGCCTGCGGCAAGACCGCGTCGGCCCGTCAGGTAGCCGCGAGCGAAGTCCTTCTCGACATCGATCCGAATGCTCGGCGCGCTCTGGATGTCGATCCCGCGCTGGTCCTCGACGGACCCACCCCGCGCCTCATCGACGAATGGCAGGTCGAACCAAGCATCTGGAATCACATACGGCGTGCCATCGACCACCGCGGCGCGCCTGGCCAGTTCATCCTCACCGGCTCGACGGTCCCCGCGGACGACGGCACGCGTCATACTGGTGCCGGTCGGTTGGCGAGGCTCCGCATGCGTCCGATGAGCCTCTACGAGAGCGGCCACGGCACGGGTGACGTGTCACTGGCGCGCATGCTGCGAGGCGATCCCGCGCGGGCGGCCGACCCCGGCATTGCGATCCGGGACCTGGCGGACCGCGTCTGTGTCGGAGGGTGGCCGGGGTTACTGTCTCTCGGGGTCGACGATGCGACGGAGGCTGTGCGCTCCTACCTCGACGAGATCCGACGTGCCGACGTGAGCCGTGTCGACCAAGCGTCCCGGGACCCCATGAAGGTCGGGCGCTTGCTCGCATCGCTCGGGCGGCATGTCGCAACCAGAGCAAGTCTCCCAACACTTGCAGCCGACGTGGGCGGCTCGGACGGGCCACTCGCGGTCACCACGGTCCGCGAGTACCTCACCGCGCTCGAGCGTCTCATGATCGTCGAGGACCAGCCGGCCTGGGGGCCACACCTCAGGTCGCGATCGCGGCTGCAGAAGTCCACCAAGCGCCATTTCGTGGATCCTTCACTCGCGGCAGCCGCCATCGGAGCCACCCCCCAGAGCCTGCTGAGGGACCTCGAGTTGTTCGGCTTGGTCTTCGAGTCGATGGTCATCCGCGACCTCCGAGTCTACGCGCAGGCGATCGATGCGGAAGTCCTCCAGTACCTCGACAATACCGGGCTCGAGGCCGACGCGATCGTCCGCGTCCGCGACGGGAGTTGGGCGGCATTCGAGGTCAAGCTCGGCCACGGAGAGGTGGACCGCGCGGCCGCCAACCTCATCAAGTTGCGCGACGACCGCGTCGATACGACGCGAACCGGCGCTCCCCTGCTTCTGGGCGTCATCGTCGCCACCGGGCTGAGCTACATGCGTGCCGACGGCGTAGCCGTCATCGCGATCGGGGCGTTGGGGCCGTGAGCGTCCTCGCCGGCAACCTTCACATCAGCTTGTACGCCGGCCCGCTCCCACCCTCTCTGGGCGTCCACCTCGGCCCGAGCACGTCGGTCGCCTTGCAGTCCACACAGTTGGGTGCGTTCACACGCAGCCCCCCGCCGGCGTCGCGCTCGTAGACACCCGCCGGGCAGAGGTGCACGAGCACCTCGACTGCTTCGGCGCTCACGTCTTCCTTGCGGATGAGGTGCGAAAGAATGTCGTCGCGGGTTTGATTCCCCGACTTGTAGACCGCGTCGACCTTGGAGAACGTCAGCTTGCCGTCGGGCACGAAGGGCTCGCTGTGCTCGCGATCCTCGCTGACCGTCTTGGGCGCGGCCGCGTCCGCCTCGATGGCGATGCGACCGCCCGGGAACACGCCCTTGGTCAGCGTCATCAGGCCCGCCTTCGCGCCGCCGACCACGAAGCCGCTCTTGAAGGCCAGGCGCATATTCCGGCGGTCGCGCAGGTCGCGCATGATCACGCTGGCGTCGACGGCGGACGTGTACCCGGCCAGCCCCGCGGCGGACGTATCGCCCGACTTCAGCGCGGCGAAGACCTGCCGGGCTGCGTAGATCCCCGAGAGCATGGCGTAGTGGATGCCCTTGAGCGACGACACTTCCACGTACCCTGCCGCATCGCCGACGACCATCAGGCCGTCGCCGTGCCGACGCTCGGGCACGGAGTAGTAGCCTCCCTCGGGGATGGTTTTCGCGCCCCATTCGACGAGCTCGCCGCCTTCGAGCCGCTCCCGAAACAGGGGATGGAGCTTCATCCGCTGCAGCGCCTCGTGCACGTCGAAGCGCGCGTCGGCGTAGTCGAGTCCGACGACGAGGCCGAGCGAGACGAGGTCGTCCGCCATCGGGTACATGAAGCTGCCGCCGAACGCGTCGCCCTGGAGCGGCCATCCCATGGTGTGCACGATGCGGTCGAGCGGGCGGCGTACGCGCCAGAGCTCCTTCACGCCGAGCGCGTAGATCTGCGGGTTGGCCCCGCTCACGCCCTGCCACTCCAGCCACGCCTGCGTGAGCGGGCCGCGCGTGCCCTCGGAGAGCACAGTCACGCGGGCGGAGAGGTCCATGGCCGGCTGCGCGTCGGGTTTCGACGGCTGGCCATCCCGCCCGAGCCCGGACGGTGTCGTGCGCACGCCCACCACGCGCTGGCCGTCGACGAGCAGCGCGTCCGCGGGGAAGCCGGCGAACACGTTCACGCCGAGCCCCTCGGCTTTCTCACCGAGCCAGCGCACAATCTCGCACAGCGAGGCCACCCAGTTGCCGTGGTTCCGCATGGTCGGCGGCGTCGGGATGCGCAGCGCGCGGTTGCGCGTGAGCATGTAAACGCTCTCCGCGGTCACCGGGCGACGGAGCGGCAGTTCCTTCGGGCCGAGCTCGGGAAAGAGCTCGCGGAAGCCGGCCGGGTTCACGACCGCGCCGGACAGCGAGTGGTCGCCGAGCCGAGCTGCCTTCTCCAGCACGCCGATCTCGACGGCGCCGACCACCCCACCGGCCTCGTTGTCCTGCTTCACGAGCCGCGCGAGCTCGATCGCACCGGAGAGCCCCGCGGGCCCACCGCCGACGAAGACGACGTCCATAGGGACGGCCTCGACGTCCGGCGGGCCGTCGACCAGGAAGCGGGCGCGCGGCAATGGCGGCTGCTCGTCGAGCGGGCGGAACGCGTCGCGCGGGCTCATGGTCCTTGAGTATCGCCAACTCACGCGCGAGGCTCTACCCTACTCGAACTGCGCCGCGAACCACGCCGCCAACGACGACGACATGAACGACTCACGCCCCACCACGCTCGCCGCGCTCCAGGCCGCCGGATACGAGAGCCGCTCCGTGAAGGACGAGCTGCGCGCGAACCTCGTCCGCAAACTCCAGTCGGGCGAGGCGCTCTTTCCCGGCGTCCAGGGATACGACGACTCCGTGGTGCCGCAGATCGTCAACGCGATCCTCGCCCGGCACGACTTCATCCTGCTCGGGCTTCGCGGCCAGGCGAAGAGCCGCATCCTGCGGCAACTGGTCGAGTTCCTCGACGACGAGATCCCGATTCTCGCGGGCAGCGAGGTGAACGACGATCCATTCGCGCCCATCTCCAAGTACGGGCGCCAGCTCGTCGAAGAGCGCGGTGGCTCCGCGCCCATCGAGTGGATCGGACGAGACCGTCGCTACGTGGAGAAGCTGGCCACGCCCGACGTCACCATCGCCGACATGATCGGCGACGTCGACCCGATCAAGGCCGCGCGCGGCGGACACATCCTCGCCGACGAGCTCACGATCCACTACGGACTCCTGCCGCGCGCGAACCGCGGCATCTTCGCCATCAACGAGCTGCCGGACTTGGCGGGTAAGATCCAGGTCGGGCTCTTCAATATCCTGCAAGAAGGAGACGTGCAGGTGAAGGGGTACCCGATCCGGCTCGCGCTCGACGTGCTGATGGTGTTCACGGCGAACCCCGAGGACTACACCGCGCGCGGCAAGATCATCACGCCGCTCAAGGACCGCATCGGCGCCGAGATCCGCACGCACTATCCTGCGGATCTCGAGATCGGCATCGACATCACGCGCCAGGAAGCATGGACGGCCCGCCGCGGCACCTGCGTCGAAGTGCCCGACTTCGTCGAGGAGACCGTCGAGCGGGTCGCGTTCCTGGCCAGAAACGACAAGCGCGTCGACCAGCGGTCGGGCGTGAGTCAACGCATGCCGATCACGCTGCTGGAGACTGTGGTCTCGAATGCGGAGCGTCGGGCGCTCCGCCACCGCGAGAGCGTCGCTGTACCGCGCATCGCCGACATGTATGCGGCGCTCCCGGCAGTCACGGGGAAGATGGAGCTCGAGTACGAGGGCGAGCTGCACGGCGCCGACAAGATCGCGCGCGAGCTGATCCAGCAGAGCTGCTCACAGACGTTCGACGTCCGCGCCGGCGGGGCCGACGTCGAGGACATTGTCGCGTACTTCGAGACGGGGGGCGCGCTGCAGGTCGGAGAGGACGCCGCCGCAGGCGCCTGTGTGCAGGGCTTCGAGACCGTTCCCGGCTTGCTCGAGCTGGTTGAGAACGTGGGCTTTGCGCCGTCAGCGGCGGGCGACGGCACGCGCGCTGCCGCGTGCGAGCTCGTGCTCGAAGCGCTGGTGGCGCAGAAGCGCATAAGCCGTACGAGCTCGGGCTACGTGCGCGCGCCGCACCAGGGACCGCCCAAGGGAAAGGGCTACCAGGGCTTCGACCCGGGTGGCGGACTCAAGCTGTAGAGGCCCCCCTTGGAGGCCCCCCAGCTGACCACGGAGAGACTCGTGCTACGCCCGTTCGCTTCGGGCGTCGTCGCGGAACTGCACGCTCTGTTCACGGACGCGCACGTGCGACGCTGGCTCCTCGACGACGATGTCGTCTCGCGCGCGTGGGTCGAAGGAGAGATCGCGGACAGCGAGGCGCGGTTTTCGCAAGTCGGATGTGGGCTCTGGTCGGTGAGCGAGCGGTCCGGCACGCCGATCATAGGCTTCGTGGGGTACCGACCTTTCTTCGACCCCCCCGAGCTGCAGCTGCTCTACGGGCTGCTCCCCGCTTTCTGCGGGCGCGGCTTCGCCACGGAGGCTGCGACAACCGCCGTGGACTACGCCTTCGACGTCCTGCACTTCGACGAGGTCCGTGCGGCGACCGATACGCCGAACCAGGCTTCCGTAGCGGTGCTCGAGCGTTTGGGCATGAGCGAGCGCCGGCGGACCGCCGAAGGCGGCCACGGCACGGTCTTCTTCTCGGTCACGGCGGCCGAATGGCAAGAAAGGCGGTCGCGACCGTTGCCGGTGGGCGGGCCCCGGCGGTAGCGTGGTGTAGCCCCTCCACGGTAGAACCTCTGTGTCCAATCAGCCCGACAACCTCGAAGTACTCCTGTCCGACTACGAGCGGCGGAAGCAGGACGAGACCCGCCGCATGGTGCAGCGTGCCTTCAAGCTCGAGAACGCGCGGAAGAAGGGCGCCGAGCACCTCAGGCGCTACGCGCTCCCGCACACCCGCGACGTGTCCGAGCGCCTCCAGGAGGCGGTTCACGAAGTCGTCTACCAGGAGTTCCTGGATGCATACCCCCCGAGCGTGCGCCTGCACGTGTATCCGAAGGGCGGGCCCATGGATCTCGAGCGGAAGGAGCGGAAGACGATCGAGCTGGTCTGGTGGGAGCCGGAGCCGGACCGGCTCTTCGTACGCACCTGGACGCCCGAGGGGCTGGGCGCGACCAAGGACATCGGCTCGGTGCCAGCGGTCGACATGGACGAGCTGTGGATCCGCGAGCAGCTCCTCACCTTCGTGCGGGACGCCCTGGACCTGAAGTAGGTCTCGAGCGCCCCCGACACCAGACTGCGATCCGCCGTGGACGATCCTCTCTTCGACCCCTGGGGTGCCGAGCCCGAAGTGTCGCCACCGCCACCCGTCGCGCCGCGGGGTCGCTGGCGAGCGCCTGAGGGACCGCCGCCGACACCGCCCGCGGCCCGGGTGGAGGCATCGCGCGTGGAGCCGAGGACCGCGCCAGCGGCGGACACGCTGCGTGCAACCGCTCAACCGCGTGCGCGCCTGGCCGGGGCCCCCGGTTTCGTGCGCACCATGGCCATGCCGCGACTGCATGACTTGGCGCAGCGCCTCCAGCTCGCGCGCCACGAAGCGGCTGCCGAGGATCTTCTCGAAGACACTCCGCCTTCCATTCGGTTGATCTTCAAGCCCTGGCGCGGGCCGTGGACCGAGGAGCTTTCGCCCCCGCGGAGCATGTTGGTGCTCGTGCTCGCGTCGGAGCCCGAGGACCGGATCATCGTGCGGACTTGGCTCGACGGCGAAGCCAACGAGCCGGCGGACGAGACGAGCATCCCGACGACGAAGGTCTCAGCCGCTTGGCTCGAGTCCGTCGTGCTGGAGTTCGTGGAGCGCGTCCTCGCGCGCGCGTGAGATCATTCCCGTGAGTGAGAGCGTCGTGACGGCATGGCGGATGACCGTGTGGGCTTTCGTGTCTGCGGCGGCCCTGGCTGCGGCTCCCGCGAAAACTCTCGCTCAGAACGGCACCATCGAGGGCCGCATCACACAGGAGGCGGCACCTCAGCGCAGGAGCGCAAATCGCTACCCGGGGGGAGCGGCTGCCTCGCACGAGATCCAGGCGCTCCCGGCCGTCGTCTATTTGGTCGGCGCCATGCCGGGCAGCGGCTCGCCGAGCCCCGCGGGCGCCCCCGTCATGGCGCAGCGCGACACCGCGTTCGTACCGTCGGTCGTGGCGGTGGCGACGCGAGGCTCCGTCACGTTCCCGAACCGCGATCCGTTCTTCCACAACGTCTTCTCGTACTCGAGCGCACAGCGCTTCGATCTCGGACGGTACCCTCAGGGAGAATAGAAATCGGTCGCGTTCCCCGAGGCCGGCATCGTCGAGGTCTTCTGCGAGGTGCACGAGTTCATGCGAGGCGCGATCCTCGTCACCGAGAACCCGTTCCACGCCGTAGTCGCGGCGGACGGCACGTTCCGCATCACGGGCATCCCGCCGGGCGAGCACACGGGCGCTGTCTGGCACCCTGATCACGAAGCCGCCGAGCGACGCGTGTCCGTGAGCCCCGGCGGCACGACCCGGGTCGAGGTGGAGCTCAGGCGGTGAGGTGGCTCCGGGAGAGCTTCGGCGCCAAGCTGCTCGCGGCTCTCCTCGGCACAGTGGGTCTCCTGCTCGTCGTCACGTACGTGGTCGTACGCAGGGAAACGTCGACCCAGGTGGCGATCGTGGTCGACCGAACCAACCGCAGCGCTGACGCGCTCTTCGAGCAACTGAACGAGCTCCAGCGCCAGCAGGCGGCGCGCCTCGCGCGACCGTTCACCGAGAGCGTGCGCGCAGTAGCGCTGCTCAGGGCCAGCCTCGAAGCCGAGGACTACGACTGTCTGGCCGACCAGGTGGACTAGGAGGTTCAGCTCGCCGGCCAGGACGACGTCCTCCTCGTGTTCACGGACGCCGACGGTCGGCCCGTCCTGTCTCTCGCCGGCGGCGTGCGGGTGATCGGCGAGGATCCTGCCGAGATCGCCCAGCTCGCCGAGCGGCTGCTCGCGGGCGAAGAAGAGGTGACGGCCTAGCGCCTCGTCGACGGTCGACTCTACAACGTCACGTCTCTCCATGTCGACCTGGCCGGGCGCCCTGTCGGAACCATCACGTTCGGGCTCCCGATCCAAGCAGCCGACGTAGAGCGGATTGGCGGGATCGGCGGTTTCGAGGCGTGCCTGCAGGTGGACGGCCGCTGCGCGGTCGGTACGCCCGGAGTGGACGGCGAGCTCGGCGCGCTCATGGGGGCCCTTGTCGAGCAGGCCGAGGCCAGGCGCGTGACCCTCGGCGACCGCGCGTGGTCGATCAGCGGGGAGTTGCTCGACCCGACCGACCCGCGCGCGTGGCGGCGCATCGTCGCGGTGCCCTTGGATGAAGTTCTCGCCCCGTTCGATCGCATCCAACGGGCGCTCCTCCTGGGCGGCGGTGGCGCGTTGCTGCTTTCGGCGCTTCTGGGTGCCGCGCTCAGCCGCAGCCTCACCAGCCCTGTGCGCGCGCTCGTTACCGCGACGGCGCGCGTGGCACAGGGCGACTACGGCGCCGAGGTGAAGGTGGCTTCGCGCGACGAGATGGGTACGCTCGCGGACGCATTCAACGACATGACGCGTGGTCTGCTGCTTCGCGAACGGTATCGCTCGGTGCTCAACAAGGTCGTGTCGCAGGATGTTGCCGCCGAGCTGCTCAAGGGAGACGTCGAGCTGGGCGGCGAGAATCGCCTCGTGTCGATCCTCTTCGCGGACATCCGGGGGTTCACGGCGCTCACCGAAGGCATGGAACCCCAGCGCGTGATCGGACTGCTCAACGAGTGCATGGAGTGCCTGAGCCGCGCGATCGACTCCGAGGGCGGAGTAGTCGACAAGTTCATCGGCGACGAGGTGATGGCCGTCTTCGGGGCGCCGGTGACCCAGGAGGACCACGCGCGGCGCGCGGTCGAGGCGGCACTCCGGATGCGCGCGGGCATGGCGCAGCTGAACGAGTCGCGCCGAGCGCGCGGCGATCGGCCGCTCGGCATCGGCGTCGGCATCAACAGCGGCGTGGCCGTGGCCGGGAACATGGGCTCCACGAACAGGCTCAACTACACCGTCGTGGGTGACGCGGTCAACCTCGCGTCCCGTCTCGCCGGGCAGGCGCGGGCAGGAGAGATCCTGATCAGCGAGGGAACGCTCGCGCTCGCGGGTGACGGCGTTCGGGCGCCGCTCCTCGGGGGTCGCGCGCTGAAGGGATTTTCTGCGGAGGTTCCGGTGTACGCGGTGGAACACGCAGAGCCCAGGCGCGCCGACTAGTCACCTGCCATGTACGCGATCATCAAGCTCATCCAGAGCCTCGTGAAGGCGCTGAACTCCGAGGGGACGCCGGGTCAGGTGGCGGCCGGCATCGCAGTGGGATCTTGCCTCGGGCTCACGCCCCTGCTCAACCTGCACAACCTGCTCATCGTCGGGGTCATCCTCTTCTTCCGCGTGTCGGTTCCCGGCGCCACGCTCGGATGGCTGGTGTTCACGCCGGCGGGCTTTCTGCTGGATCCCGTCTTCGACCGCGTCGGCACGGCGCTCCTGGTGGACAACGTCGCCCTGCAGGACGTGTGGGGCGCGGCGTACAACGCGCCGGTGATCGCGCTCGCCAACCCGACGAACACGATCGTCGTCGGCAGCTTGGTCGGCTGGGTCGTGCTCGCGCTGCCGATCTTCTTCCTCGCGCGGGCGGCCGTCGCGTGGTATCGCAACACGATCTACGCGCGCTACAAAGACGCGAAGTTCTTCCGGGCGCTGCGCGCGTCGAAGCTCTATAACGTGTACGAGATGTTCCGGCCGAGCGTATAGATGGCCCGCGCCAAGATCTTCCGCCCCCACGGTCTCGTCGTCTTCGCGATCGTTATCCTCGGCGTCGGCTTGGTGTGGTGGCTGTACGCCGACACGCTCGTGCAAAGGGGCATCGAGCGGACCGGGGAGTCACTGGTGGGTGCGCGCGTGGAGGTCGCGTCCGTCGATCTGAGGCCGACCGATGGGAGCATCCGCATGACGCGGCTGCAGGTGGCCAACCCGGATGCGCCGATGACGAACCTCGTCGAGGCAGGCGAGATCGTCGTCGACCTGAGGCTTTCGCCCGTACTCGAAAAGGAAGGTGGTCGTCGAGAACCTGGTCATGACGGGCGTACGCTTCAACACGCCCCGAGAGACTTCCGGCGCCCTGGAGAATCCCGACCCAGAGTCGGGGCAACTCTGGCAGAGCGTGAACGCCTGGGCGAGCCAGATCGAGGTGCCGGAGTTCAGCCTGGAGTCGCTCACCGGAGCGGTGCGAACGGAGGCACTCAGCGCCGATAGCCTGAGGAGCGTTCAATACGCGCGCGCTGTGGTGTCGCGCGTCGACTCGATGCGCACGAGTTGGGAAACGCAGCTCGCCGCGCTCGACCCCCGCCCCCGCATCGACTCCGTGCGCGTCGTGGTCGAGCGGCTGGAGTCGTTCCGACCCTCGCCGCTGAACGCACTGCAGATCCCCGGCCTGGTGCGCGACGCGCGCGCCACGCTCGGTGGCGTCACGGGCCTGCAGCGGGCGGTCGCTGCGCTCGACGACGCGGTACGAGCGGGTATCGCCTCCATCGATCTGGGTTCCGAGCGACTGGCCGCCCTCCGCTCCGAAGATCTGACGTACGCCCGCGGGCTCCTCGACATCCCATCCCTCGAGGCACCCTCGATTTCGCCCGCGCTGTTCGGCGGTACGGCGTTGGCATTCTTGAAGCCGTTGCTCTACTGGGCGCAGACCGCCGAGCGCTTCCTCCCCCCGGGTCTCGATCCGCGAAACCGGCCGGGGCCGCAGCGCGCCCGAGCGGAGGGTACGACCGTCGAGTTTACCGGCCGCGCGAGGTGGCCGGCGTTCCTGCTCGAGAACGGCGAGCTGGGCGTGGAGATCGGCGGGACGGGCGCCGCGGCGGGCGCGTACACCGCGCGGCTGCTGAACCTGACTTCATCGCCGTCGCTGCTGGGGCGCCCTCTCGAGATCGAGATCGGCCGGAGCGCAGGCGTGCAGGGTCCAGAGGGCCTCAGTCTATCCGCGATCCTCGACCACACCACCGCCGTGCTGCGGGACTCCGTGGGCCTGTCGCTCACGGGTGTGGGCCTACCCGAGATCGATCTATCGGCGCTCGGCGGCCGCCTCGATCTCGGCAACGGCCAGAGCAGGTTCTCGTTCCGCCGAATCGGCGATCAGGTCGACGCGCGGCTCGAGTGGGCGACCTCGGACGTGGGGTGGACGCGCTCCGACGGTTCGGCTCCCGGTGCCACCCCACCCGAGACCGGCACGGCGGCATGGGCGCGCGAACTGGCCTGGCGCACGCTCACGGGCGTCCCGAGCGTCGAGGTCTCCATGGGGATCTCGGGCAGCCTGTCGAGCCCGACACTCGAGGTGAGCTCCAACCTCGGTGGCGCGCTCGCGGAAAGCCTTTCCCGCGAGCTCGGTCAACAGATCGCCGACGCGGAGGCCCGTCTGCGGCGAGAAGTGGACGACCGCATCCAGCCGCTCTTGCAGGACGCGCGCGCGCGGTCTGACGGCGTACGGACGCAGGTCGCCGACCGAATCGCAGAGCAGCGGGCCGAGGTCGACGCGCTGCGCGCGCGCCTCGAGGCGCGGGTGCAGGAGCTGGGTCGGGGGATCAACTAGCGGCTCGCTGGAGCGTCCGGCGTCCACGGCCCTCCGCTACCCGGTCGTCACCAGCCCTTCGTCAGCACCTCGCGAGTCTCCTCCACCGCGATGGCCCAGATCGCGCTCATCTCCTCGTCCGGACGCTCGTAATAGCCGCCAAACGACCCGTCGCCGATCAGCTCGCGGTATTTCGCAGGCGATACGTCGTCGGATTTCGACAGGTCCACCATCGGCTTGTGGCCCTCCGGGGCGCGGACGCCCCGCACGCGCGTCCAGGGGAAGCTCTCCATCCACGAGGCATGCGAGGCGACGGGGTCGATCGCGTCGATCGCGGCACGGACGCGTGGCGCCTTCCACCAGTCGTGCCAGCGGAGCGTCACGCCCTTCCGTTTGCGCGCCCAGGCCTCGGCCGCCGGACGGGCCGGCGTGTTGCCGCCGTGCCCGTTCACGATGGCGATGCGCTTGAACCCGTCGCGACGCAGGCTGCCGAGCACCTCCGTGAGCAGCCGCTCGTACGTCGCAGGCGACACGGTCACCGTGCCCGGATACGCCATGAAGTACGGCGTAATCCCATATGGCACAACGGGAAACACCGGCACGCCGAGGGACTCCGCGGCCTCGACGGCCACGCGTTCGGCGAGCGTGGAGTCGGTCGCGAGGGACAGGTGCGCGTGCTGCTCGGTACAGCCGAGGGGGAGCACGCACACGTCGTTGGTCTCCAGGTATGCCTCGACCTGCGCCCACGTCATGTCCGCGACCCTCATGCCACCTCCGTCGGCTCGAGCTGCAGAAACGACTCCAGCACCCGCCGCTGCGCTACCGGCAGCGCGTGGCGCGTGGGACGCCTCGCGTCCACCCAAGCAGCGTCTCGACCGGCACGCGCACGCGGATCGGAGACGGCGATGGCGAACGGCTGATACGTTGCGTGCAGGTGCGTGAAGCGGTGCTCGCACGCAGGCAGCGGTCGCACGTCTTCGCTGACGTCGAGGTCCCGCGCCGACGCCAGCCCCACCGCGGCACTTCGAGCCTCGGCGGCCCCGCCTACCTCGGCCTCCGGGAGCGCCCACATGCCAGCGAGCAGACCGCCGAGCGGCCTGCGCTCCAGCAACACGCGGCCGCCCGCGTGCAGCACCGCCAGCGCGAAGACCGAGCGACGCGGCGACGGCCGGCGCACGCGCTCGGGCCGTTCGCCCTCCGTGCCGGCGGCGCGCGCCGCGCACCACGCCGCGACTGGGCATTCCGCACAGCGCGGCGCGCGCGGGGTGCAGAGCGTGGCACCCAGCTCCATGAGCGCCTGGTTCCAGTCGCCGGGGCGGTCCGGGTGCACGAGCGCAGCCGCCTGGTCGCGGAGCCACGACGCCGAAGGCCTCGGCTGGTCGAAGAGGCGCGCCAGCACACGACGGACGTTGCCATCGGCCGCCGGGACGGCTTCACCGAACGCGATGCTCGCCACCGCCCCCGCCGTGTACTCGCCCAGCCCCGGAAGCTCACGGAGCTCCGCGTACGACGACGGGAGCGCGCCGTCCGGGCGCTCTCGCGCCAGCTGCGCCGCCCGGTGGAGGTTCCTCGCCCGCCGATAGTAGCCCAGCCCCTCCCAGGCCTTGAGCACTTCGTCCTCGTGCGCGCCGGCGAGGCTCGCCAGGTCGGGAAAGCGCTGTAGCCACTGGCCGTACCGAGGCACGACGGTCTCCACCCGGGTCTGCTGCAGCATCACCTCCGAGACCAGGATCCGGTACGGATCGGCCTCGCCCCTCCAGGGGAGGGCGCGGCAGGCCCGATCGTAATGGTCGAGCAGCGCGGCACGCAGCCGCGCCAGCGCTCGGGGGTCGGCGGGGGTCCAGTCCATTGGCGGGAACGTAACGCCCCAGTAGGATGCTACCATGCGCTTCACCACGTACGGCAAGTACCGCGGTCGCTGGCTCGACGCCTTGAACCTGCAGGCGCTCCTCGAGCACCTGTCGGACTTCCTCATGGACGGCGGCTTCGCGGGCGGCCCGCATTACCACCCGTACTGGGGGTGGTCGGGCGATGAGGACACCAACTCGACGGATGCCCTCAAGAATGCGCTCCTCAAAGCGCTCATCGAGAGCGGCCAGCTCACCCCCGAGATGATCGACGAGCTGCGTGGCGAAGGTGAGGGCGATGAGCACGTGCGCGCGCAGATCGCCCAGCTGCTCGACGACCTCGTGCAGAAGATGGTCGAGGAGGGCTACATCAACCTGGAGACTGGGAACCCGCAGTTGCCCGGCGCCACCTACGACGTGACGGGCCAGGGCCAGATCGACGAGGCGAAGCAGGCGGCGCAGCGCGTCGACTTCAACCTCACCCAAAAAGGGATGGACTTTCTCGGCTACCGGGCGCTGAAGGGACTGCTCTCGGCGCTCGGGAAGGCGGCGGCCGGCTCCCATGACACGCCGCACCTCGCCACAGGCATCGAAGCCGAAGCCGCGTCCAAGCCGTACGAGTTCGGGGATACGCTCAACCTCGACATTCCGGCCACGCTCAAGAACGCGATCGAGCGCGAGGGGCTCAAGGTCCCGCTCGATCTCGACTACGGCGATCTGATGGTGCACCAGGCGGAGTATCGCTCCTCCTGCGCTACGGTGCTTCTGCTCGACATCTCCCACTCGATGGTGCTCTACGGCGAGGACCGCTTCGCGCCTGCCAAGCGCGTCGCGCTCGCGCTCTCGCACCTGATCCGCACGCAGTTCCCCGGCGACTCGCTGCGCGTGGTCACGTTCGGCGATCGGGCCGCCGAGATCCCGCTTTCGCAGCTCGCCAAGGCCCAGGTCGGCCCGTTCCACACGAACACCGCCGAGGGAATCGAGGTCGCTCGGCGTATTCTCGCTGCGCAGAAGAAGGACATGCGTCAGATCATCATGATCACCGACGGCAAGCCGAGCGCGATGACGCTTCCGGACGGGCGCGTCTACACGAACTCGGGCGCCCTCGACCCGATGATCTTGAAGCGCACGTTCCAGGAGGTCGCGGCGTGCAGGAAGTCCGGTATTCTCATCAACACGTTCATGCTCGCGAACGACCCGTACCTGGTGCAGTTCGTCCAGAAGGTGTCCGAGATCGCCCGCGGCAAGGCGTACTTCACGACGTCGCTCACGCTCGGCCAGTACATCATGATGGACTTCCTGCGCACGCGCAGAAAACGCGCGGGGTGAGCACGTGATGGGAGTTCGCGGCCAGGCACCGGCGCCGAGCGCGCTGCGGCCCCGCTTGACCCTCCGCCGCGCTTCGGCGTCTTGCGTGAAGCGACTTCGTCTCGCGTCGCACCTAGCTCGGCAGCTACCGCTCTACGCCGTCGCGTCCGTACTCGCCGTGGCGACGTCCGCTCCAGCCGCCGGGCAGGAGTCCAACGTCGAGGACGCGGTCGTGCGCGCACTCACGGCGCTCAACGCTGGCCAGATGGACGCGTACCTGTCGCACTTCCTGCCGGAGGCGCGCGTCCTCATCACCTACCACGAGGACAGCGGCGGGGGAGCGGAGCTGCGTCCCGACGCGGTGCGCGCGAGCCTCAGCAAGCTCAGCTGGGTGCCCACTGAGGTCGTCAGCCAGGTCTTCGGGGTCAACGCCGTGACCGTCGTCGACCTCGCCGGGGCTCTGCAGCTGCCGGAGGGCGGTACGCAGCTCGGTATGTGGCGCTACGCGGAGCTGCGCACGCGCCACGAGGGCGCGTGGCGAATCGCGCAGGTCGACATCTCCCCCCTTCCCACCGAGGGCGGGGTCACCATGGTCGGCGTCCCTCCGGCGTCGACTGTGGCGGCCGACGCGCGGGCGCCCAGCCGACCGCCACCACCCGCGCCGCGTATCGCCCGGGCCTCCGGCGATCAGCCCGAGGCGCTCCCTCTGCCCGCGGGCGTGCCGCCGGCCCCAGTATGGCCCGAGGTCATCTCGCGCGACGACGCCGGTAACGCAACCGTACGCGCGGTCCGGCTGGACGGCCCGCTCGACGTCGACGGGAACTTGGACGAACCCGTCTATCAGGAAGTCCCACCCCTGACCGGAAACATCCAGAGCATTCCCGACGAGGGTCAGCCTGCCACAGAGCTGACGGAATACTGGATCACCTACGACGAGGCGAACATCTACGTCTCCGCGCGCGTGCACGAGGAAGTGCCGGAGAGTGAGTGGACCGCCAACGAGATGCGGCGGGACGCCAGTCAGGTGGGCAACAACGACAACATCGGGCTCTCCTTCGACACGTACTACGACCGGCGCAACGGCTACTTCTTTTACACGAACCCGCTCGGCGCCATGGTGGACATCCAGTTCACCAACGAGGGAAGCCCCAACTTCGACTGGAACACGGTCTTCGACATTCGCACCGGGCGCTTCGAGGGCGGTTGGACGGCGGAAGTGCGCATTCCCTTCAAGTCGATTCGATATCAGCCGGGCAGGTCGCAGCTCTGGGGCGTGCAACTTCGCCGCTCGATTCGGCGCAAGAACGAGTGGTCGCATCTCACGGCCGTCTCGAGGGCCGCGGCTGGCGCGATTGGGCGAAACGGCATCATGCGCATGTCCCGCGCGGCCACGCTGGTCGGCCTCGAAGTACCGCCGACGGGGCTCAGCGTGGACGTGAAACCCTACGGCATCGGGGGGATCACGACCGACCGCCTCGCCACGCCGCGTCTCGAGAACGAGCCCAACTACGACGGCGGCGTGGACGTGAAGTGGGGGGTCACGCAGAACCTCGCGGTCGACTTGACCTACAACACCGACTTCGCGCAGGTCGAGGTCGACGAGCAGCAGATCAACCTCACCCGCTTCAGCCTCACCTTCCCCGAGAAGCGAGGGTTCTTCCTGGAGAGCCGCGGCATCTTCAACTTCCCGGCGAACGCCGCGGGAGGCGTTGGTGGCGGTGGTGGGGGTGGCGGCGGCGGCGGCGGCGGAACGGCGCCGAGCCTCTTCTTCAGCCGCCGAATCGGGCTGCAGGGCGGCCGCACGGTGCCGATTCTGGGCGGCGGCCGGCTCACGGGGAAGATCGGACCCGTGGACGTCGGCGCGCTCAGCATCCAGACGGACGAGGTGACCACGACGGACACGCTCGGCAACGTCTCGACGCTCGCCGAGCTGACGAACTTCACGGTGGTGCGCGCGCGCGCGGACGTGCTGGCCCGCAGCAACGTCGGGGTGCTCTTCGCACGGCGCTCGCAGTCGCTCGTTGCCTCCGGCTCCAACGAGACGTATGGCGCCGACGCGATGTTCGCGTTTTTCGAGGACTTCTACCTGAGCGGGTTCTACGCCCGCACGCAGACGCGCGGCATCAGCACGGACAACCAGAGCTATCAGGGGCGGGTCGCCTGGGAGGGAGATCTTCAGGGCTTTTCGGCTAGCCATCTGCTCGTAGAGGACGACTTCAACCCCGAGGTCGGCCTGGTACGCCGCTCGGGATTCCGGCAGACCTCGATCAACGTGCGCGCGAGCCCGCGCCCGGCGCAGATCGGTTTCATTCGTCAGTTCACGGCGGAAGGAAACGCCGATTACCTCGTGAACGCCCGCCAGGGCTTCATCGAGACGCGCGATCTCTCCGGAAGGATCGGCGTGGAGTTCGAGAACAGCGACCAGCTGTCGGGCAGCTACACCGAGAGCTACGAGCGGCTCGTGCGACCGGAGCGAATCACGGGCGCAACGGTCCCGGCCGGGCGCTACTCGTTCAAGGTCATGGAGGCCTCCTTTTCATTCGGCCCCCAACGCTTCTTCTCGGGCACGCTCTCGGGTCGCTACGGCGGCTTCTACGACGGTGACCTCACCTCGGTGGGCTTCAATCGCGGACGAATCGAGGTGTTCCCGCAGCTTTCACTCGAGCCGAGCATCTCGCACAACTGGGTGCGTCTACCAGGGCAGGGCTTCAACACGTTCTTGGCGTCGACGCGCGCGACGTACACGTTCACGCCGCGCCTCTTCCTGAGCGCGCTGCTGCAGTACAGCTCGGCCAGCGATCGGGTGAGCGCGAACGTGCGCCTGCGGTGGGAGTACATGCCCGGTAGCGAGATCTTCCTGGTGTACACCGAAGAGCGCGACACCTACGACTTCGAGCGCACTCCGGTGCTCGCCAACCGCGGCTTGGTCATCAAGGCGACGAACCTGCTCCGGTTCTGAGACCTACCCGCCCGCCATCCTCCCCTTCACCGCCGCGAGCTCCTCGCGCGTCCACCTCCCCTCGGGGGTCTCAGGACGCTCTTCGGCGATGCGGGCGAGAAGCGGTGCCGCACGCTGGGGGGCCGTGAGCCGCACCGCGTACAGCTCGACCAACTCCTTCAGGGTCGCCAAGGCGGCGCCCGTGCCCGGCGCGGTCAGCTCCAGCGCCTGCCTGAACCACCTGGCCGCCTATTCGTGCTGGCCTCGGCGGTCGCGTTCGATGCGCGCGATACGGAGATGCGGAGTCGGGTCGGTCGGGTCCTCCGCGATCGCCAGGCTGAACGCCGTGATCGCGTCGTCGTAGAGGCCCCGCGCAGCCAAGGACTCGGCGTGCGACAGCTCGCGCTTTCGCGGTGTCCCCCCGCCGGTCGGGTTGTAGAGCGTGGCCGCCGCTCTCCCGCTCAACGAAGCGACCAGGAGCGGCCCCGCGATCGCGATGCCCATGCCGCCGAGCGCGAGCACCCAAATCATGCCACGGCCCCAACTCCCGTAGAGCATGCCGGTGTATCCTGCCATCCCACCCAGCGTCGCGCCGGTCAATGACCAGGTGAGTGTCTGGATGAGTCGAGCGCGCGCCGCGGAGTCGATGTCCTTGGTACCGCGGGGCTCCTTGGGTGCGGCCGACTTACGCACCGGAGAGCGCACGTCGCCCGCCCGATGATCCATCGGGGAGCGGCGGCGGGGGCCGTCAGCGGCCGTGGCGCCGCCTAGCTCTCGGGGTGCTGCTTCTTCTCCACGTCCTCGGACTCGAGGCGTCGAGCCCGGCTGCGGAGCCATGCCCCCGCGCCGGCGAGCATGCCGAGCGGAAGCAGCGTCAGAAACGCAGTCGTAGCGAAGAACGCCTGCCGGGTCTCACCCGGACCATCGAAGCACACCGCGCACGCGTGCGCGGCGTCCGGCACGAGCGCGACGGCGGCGAGCGCCAGCAGGACCACCCAACGACGGCTCACAAGTACACCTGGATGTAGAGGACCGGCCACACCAAGACCACGAAGTACCAGAATGCGGCCACCGTCGCAAGCTGGGTCTCCGTCAGGAGCCCCTTGTTCAGTCGCGCCCATGCCCATCCGAGCGCCGCCAGCGCTCCTACCGCGTGCAGCGCATGTGTGCCGACGATCAGGTAGAAGAAGCCACCGTAGGTGCTCGACTGCATGGTGAGGCCCTCGCCCAGCAGCGCGACCCACTCGGTGCCCTGCGCGTATACGAAGAACCCGCCCAGCAGGATGGACAGCGCGAGCGGAATGCGCGCGCTCGACGGCTCGCGGCGGAACGCGAACCACGAAAGCAGAAGCACGATACCGCTCACCAGGAGTGCGGCGGTGTTGACCGCGGTCTGCTCGACCGGGAGACGGGGCTGCCCGTAAGGCGGCCACAGGGCGCCGGCCGTCTGCGCCCGCACGATCGTGTGGGCCGAGATGAGCCCCGCGAAGAACATGACCTCCGCGAAGATGAAGATGAGCATGCCGAGCAGGCCGCTCGAGACCAGCGGCGCACGGCGAACCGGCTCCGGTCGTTGCTCCATCTGGTACGCTACGGATCCCGCGCTCATCGACTCCTCTCTGCGTACGCGCCCGGACTCAGGCCCCGGGGCGGAACGTCTCCACGTAGTCCGCCAGCTGCTCGATCTGCTCGGCGCTGAAGCTCGCGCTCCAGCCGACCATGAGCGGCGAGCGACCGACCGAAGCGCCACCGTTCGTGATGACGTTCACGATTCGCGCACGGTCGCGCTCCGCCCAGAACGCAGGGTCGGTGAAGTTCGCAGGCCTGGGGTCGAGTGCGAGACCAGCCGCGCCCTTCCCGTCGCCCGCCGCCCCGTGGCAGCTCGCGCACACCAGGTTGAACATGTTCGGAGCGTTGAAGCCGACGTCGACAGGCTCGGCGGCTTCCTCCTCCACCACTTCCTCCCCGGCGGCAGCCGCCAGCCCGCGCTCGACAGCCGCCTGGGCAGCGATGTTCTCCCAGTTGTTCCCCTCGTGGTTCAGGACGTCCACTGAAACGCCCCCCACGAACAGCGCCATCAGAACGAGCGACGCCGTCAGGAACCACTTCGCGATCCGCTTCTCCCACTTGAGATGCATGAAGTTCTGGATGACCAGGTTCGCCTTCACGAGCGCGATCCCGAAGGCGGAGATCAGCGTCACCCACACGATCCCGAATACCGGACCGACCACGCTCACGACCAGGAGGCCGAGGAGCGTGAAGTAGATCTTCTTGTAGTTGGGATGGTGCCCGGCGTGTTCGTCGTGCCCCGCGCCGTGGGCTCCGTGCTGGTCGTGATGCTCGGCCATTGTCGTCTACTTCGCGATGTAGAGGAGCGGGAAGAGGAAGATCCAGACCACGTCGACGAAGTGCCAATAGATCCCAATGAGCTCGACGCGCTGCAGCTCACGGCCGCGATAGGCGTCCGCCGCCACGATGCCCATGATGATCGCACCCGCAATCACGTGCAGCGCGTGCAGACCGGCTGCCGTGTAGTAGAACGACCAGAATCCGTTGGCCGTGATCGTGAAGCCCTCCAGGATCTCGACCGTCCACTCGTACGACTTCACCATCAGGAAGGTCAGCGCACCGCCGATGGTGAGGACCAAGAACCCCGCTGCCTTCTTACCGTCGCCCTTCTCGGCCGCCTGGTGCGCGAGCACCGCGGTGAAGCTCGAGGTGAGCAGCACGAACGTGTTGAAGGCGCCGATCCACGTGTTCGTGTGCGACGCGGCCTCGGCCCATTCGGGGTGGCCGAGCCGGTGCATGAGATAGGAGCCGAGCACGCCGCCGAAGATCACCACCTCGGATGCGAGCAACCACCACACGGCCAAGCGGCCCGTGGGGATGCCCGTGGCGCTACGGAGCGTAGCCTGCGGTTTCGGGAAGGCCATTAGCTGGGCTGGTTCTGGGGCCAGTAGTCTTCTTTACGATCGGGGTGCCCGTACTCGTACGGTCCGCGGTACACGTTGGGCAGACCTTCGGGCCAGTTGCCGTGCGGGGGCGGCGACTCGGTGGTCCACTCGAGCGTATTCGCCTTCCATGGGTTCTTGCCGGCCTTCTCGCCCTTCTTCCAGCTGACGTAGCAGTTGTAGAAGAAGACGACCTGGAAGATTAGCATGACGAGCAGCGCGACCGTCGCGATCTGGCGCAGCATGAACATCCCTTCGCCGGCGAGCTCGGGGAAATGCTCGTAGTTGTAGATGCGGCGATGCTCACCGCCGATGCCGAGCACGAAGAGCGGGATGAAGATGATGTTGAACGGGATGATCGTGCCCCAGAAATGGATCTTGCCCAGGGTGTCGTTCATCATCCGACCGAACATCTTCGGGAACCAGTAGGTGAACGCCGCGAAGGTCCCGATGATGGCGATCGGGAAGAACGTGTAGTGGAAGTGCGCGAGCACGAAGTACGTGTCGTGGAAGTAGATGTCCGCGCCGCTCGCGCCCAGAAAGATGCCGGTGACGCCGCCGATGAGGAACTCGGCCATGAAGGCCAGAGCCCAAAGCATGGGCGTCGTCAGGCGGATCGAGCCGCCGTACAGCGTGGCGATGATAACGAAGCACAGCTCGGCGATCGGCACCGAGATGAGCAGCGTCGTGATCGTGAATACGTTCGCCATGCGGGGGTCGATGCCGGCGATGAACTGGTGGTGCGCCCACACGAAGAACGACAGCACGCCGGTCGCGACCGTCGTGTAGAGCATCAGCTTGTAGCCGAACACTTTCTTGCGTGCGAAGGTGGCGATCACGTCGATGGTGATGCCGATGGCGGGCAGCAGCACGACGTAGACTTCCGGGTGACCGAAGAACCAGAAGAGGTGCTGCCAAAGCACCGGGTCGCCGCCGCGAGCCGGGTCGTAGAAGCCGGTGCCGAGCGTCTGGTCGAAGAAGAGCATCACGGCGCCCGCAATGAGCGGACCGACCGAGAGCATGAACAGGATGCTCGCGATCACGATCATCCAGCACACCAGCGGAATGTCGTACGCCCGCATGCCCGGGGCGCGTGAATTCATCAACGTGGTGATGAAGTTGATACCGCCGAGCAGGAATGCCACGAACTCGAGCGCAACCGCCAGCAGCCAGAGCGACGAGCCGAGGTTCGTCTGGTTGTATTCGGCGACCGCCGAGAGCGGCGGATAGGCCGTCCACGCGCCGCCGAACCCGCCGCCGGGCACGAAGAACGAGACGATCAGGACGATCGCGCTGAGCAGGAAGACCTGATACGAGAGCCGATTGATGCGCGGGAACACCATGTCGTCCGCGCCGATCATGAGCGGGATGAGGAAGTTCCCGAAGGCGGCGACGAGGACGGGCATCGCCACCCAGAAGATCATGATGGTGCCGTGGTTCGTGATCAGCGAATTGTACTCTCCCGGCGAGACCTGGCCGAACCCCGGGACGTTCACCCCCGGGAAAGCCGTCTGCATGCGGAAGACGTACGCCATGTACGCGCCGATGAGCCCCATCGCTATGCCCGTGAACAGGTACTGCATGGCGATCATCTTGTGGTCCGTGGACCAGAGGTACTTCAGGATCCCCTGCGGGCCGTGATGCTCGTGCGCGTGGGCGTCGTGGTGGGTGTCTGCAGCCGTCGCGGTATGTGCCATCTGCGGGCTCCCTACTGTGCCGTCCCAGTGGACGCGGACCGAATCCAGTCCGCGTGCTGCTGGGCGTCTTCGATGTGAATGCGCGCGGCCATCACGCCGTGACCGATGCCGCAGATCTCAACGCACTGAACGTCGTACTCGCCCGTCTGGGTGGGCTCGAACCAGCCCATGATCGACCGTCCCGGGATCGCGTCCTGTTTGATGCGGAACACCGGCACGGAAAACGAGTGCAGCACGTCCCGCGACTGGAGCTGGAAGATGTACGTGCGGTCCACCTCCACGTGCAGGTCATCGACCGTGAAGATGTCGTCGGCCGTGTCGAGATCGTTGTCGGCCCCAGGGTGCTGGAAGGTCCAGGCCCACTGCTGGCCGATGATGCGAATCGTGGCGTCGGCATCGTCGGGCAAGCGCTGCTTGACGTTGTACCACACCTGCACGGCGCCGATGATGATGAACACGTCACAGACCAAGACGAGGCTGTGCGGCCAGGTGATCCATTTCTTGACATGCGGCTCGTGCCCCTCGAGGTACTCGGACTTCACGCCCTCTTTGGCACGGAAGCGCCAAATCAGCCAGAAGAACATTCCTTCGGCGGCAATGAACCAGAAGCCAACGAGCACGGCGATCAGCAGAATGACGTTGTCGATGCTCGCGGCGTAGGTGGAGGCCTGCGGAATCATCTCTAGCTCATCCTCGTGCGCATGATGATGAACACCGCGGCGGCCACGAACAGCACCGCGCTGATCAGCGTGATCTTATAGGTCTTCTCGGCGTCGATGAGCGCCGGGTTCTCCGAGTCTGGCGGAGCCTGCGGCGGTACGGGCCCTTGGGGCTGGTGCGGAGTCGGCGCGTGAGCCATGAGTCTCAGTCCTACCTTAGGGTCTGCACGTAAGCGATCACGTCCTGCATGGCCTGATCGCTCATGACCACAGTGTTGGCGCGCATCGTCACGCCCCAGGTGTCCGCGGGATTCGCGCCCCGCGCCCCGACGCGGAAGTTCTGGAGCTCCTGGACCAGGTACCAGTCGTGCAGCTGCAAGATGGGCGGCGCCCGCAGGAGCTCGTTGCCGCGACCGTCGGCGCCGTGACACGTCACGCAGACCTGCTCGTATTGCGCGGCCCCGGCGCCGGCGTTCCCGTGCAGCGTGCTCGCCGGGAATATAGCGGCCAAGGCCGCCACATACTGCGCCACCGACGGAACGTCCCCCTCGCGATTCAGGGTCACAGCCATCGGGCGCATGCGCAGACCAGGGAGGTCGTCGGCGTGCTTCCCGCGCCAGCCTTGCTGGAAGCTCGTGAGCTGGGCCTCGATGTACCACTGGGGCAGGCCCGCGATCGCGGGTGCTTGAATGTCCGGAGTGCCCTCGCCGTTCGCTCCGTGGCAAGGTTGGCAGGTCTCGAACAGCTCCGCGCCGCGCTCCATTCCGGGAGGGGGGGTCGCGCATCCGACGAGCAGGAGCGCCAACAGCGGGAGCCGGGCCAAACTCGGAGTCCGGTGTCGTGCCATCATTGCGTCCGTTAGCGAACTACAGGGGACAGGGGAATCGATTCGTCGATGAGCATGATCGGGATGTCGTCCCGCACGGGGTACAGCACGGTCCCGTCTTGGCGAACGAGGCCGGCCTCGACCGGCGCCGCGACGGGCTTGCCACCACGGCTCTTCAGGGCACCTTGCCGCGCTGAAGTGTTCACGCGCTCGAGCAACGCGGCATCGGCCACGCTCAGCGGCTGCTTCGTCTCGGGACACACGAGGATGTCCAAAAGGCTTTGATCGACCACCGGCGACGACTCCGTTGTTCGGGGGCGGAGGGCCCAACACCGCGAGTCCCCCTGCCAGTCCGTGGGATCGGGAGGTACCCCTGGGGGCCGATCCCGAGGCCGGTAACTTAAGCCCGCGCCGCGGGTATTGGGAGGTCGATAATGCAAGCTCGTGAAGATTTTCACAAGGCCGGCTGCGGTCGCCTTCCCATGGTATTGGCGACCGCGATTCTGGCTTGGCTGGCCGCATGCTCGGGGCAGGATTCCCGCATCTCCCAACAGGGGGTTACGCTGCTGGCCGAGGCTTCGCCTCCCACGCCCCCAGCCTCCCCGATCGGCCCCCCAGCCGGCCATGCCTGGATCATCTTCGGGGCCGACACCGTCCTGGCCGAGGTCGCGGCGACTGCGGACGAGCGCGCCGAGGGGCTCATGTACCGCGAGGCGGTGCCAGACGGGACCGGGATGTTGTTCGTCTTCCCCGACGTGTCCGTGCGCGGCTTCTGGATGGCCAACACGTACGTACCGCTCGACATCGCCTTCATGGATGCGTCGTTCAACGTGGTCGACATCATCCCCATGCAGCCCCTCGTTACCGAGACGTACACGAGCCGGGCACCGGCCATGTACGGCCTAGAGGTCAGGCAGGGCTGGTTCGGCGACAACGGGGTCGGGATCGGCTCCCGCGCCCAGGTCGTATTTGGAGTCCCCGCCGGCCGGTAGGGTAGCCGAGCGGTGCGTGGCTTACGCGCCTTCCAGGCCACCCCGGTTCACGCGGCCGAGGGCGGCATGCAATCTCGGGCCGAAGAGCGCGACCGCGATGGGCAGCGCGACGGCCCACAACACCGCCCCCACGCCACCGCCGGCGGCAGGGCCGTTCGTCACCTCGAGGAGGGCCGTATGCAGCGCGCTGAACGGCGATCCGCTCTCGAAGAAGGCTTGATAGGAACCCGGAGCGGGCTCTCGAAAGACGCCGGACATCTGCGCTAGCAGCGGCACCGTGACCGCAGTGAAGAGCGCGGTTTCCGTGAGTGACCGGCTCGCTGCCGCGATGACGATCCCGACCAGCCCGGCGATCCACACCGTAACCGCAAGAGCCACGACCGCCGTCGCGAGCGTGCCCCCGGAGGCGCCGACGGCAAGTCCTGCGAGCAGCAGCGCGGGCGTCAGCTGCAGGGTGTCGAGTACCGCACCGGCCCCCGCACGCTGGAGCAAGTAGCTCGACGGCGCCACTCCTGCCCGGACGATCCTGCCGGCCATGCCCCGCTGGCCATCCCACCGTAGTGGAATCGCAGCGCCGAACATCGAGAACGCCGTAAAGATCACGAGGTAGACGCCGGCCGCCGCCCCGGGCGGCACCGCACCCGTCGCGACGATGAGCACGAGCGTGAACGGCACCACGAAGTTGAGGATGAAGACGCGCTTCCTGGTCAGCGCCAGCCGCCATTGGACGCTCCAGACCGCGGGGGCACGCGCTCAGCTCCACGCCCGTGGCCCTGCGGAAGACCTCCTCGAGGTCCGACTCGCGCACGGTCACCGACTTGATGACCGCGCCTGTCGCGACCAGCGCTGCACAGACCTCGCCCACGGCCGCGGAACCGCGACTGTTCTCGACCACGAAGGGGTCGCCGTCGGAGAGCACCTTGATGCCCGGCCGGAACTGTGCCTCGAGGCGGACGGGTCGCCGCTCGAAGGCGATTTCGATTAGGGTGGCGTTACCCAGCGAGGCGAGCAGCTCCGCGACACGACCGCCAGTGACGATGCGGCCCTGGTGGAGGAAGAGGATCCGGTCGGCGAGCTCCGGAAGCAGCGTCAGAGTCGGGCTCGCCACCACCACCGTGCCGCGCTTCGCCGACTGTAGGCGGAGCACGTGAATCAGCGCGCTCCGTGCGGCCTGATCGAGTCCCAGGAAAGGATTGTCGAGCAGCGTGAGCGCAGGTCGGTGGGCGAGCGCTTCCACCAGAAGGAGCCGGCGCCGCGAACCCGAGCATCACGCGCCCGGCCGAGGTCCGGCGGGCCGGAACGTCCAGAGTACCCGCGGTGGGTGAGAGGATACCCGCAAGCACCTTCAGCAGAGTGCTCTTGCCCGAGCCCACAGGACCGACGATGGCGACCACCTCACCCACCCCCACCTCGAGGTCCACGCCCCTCAGCACGGGTGCACCGGTGCCATAGCGGAACTCGAGGCCAGAGGCCCGAATCACGCCCGGTGAGCGCGTTGCTTCTTTGATATCCACTGGGCCAGGAATGACCATGTCAGCGGTCTTCCCGTGGGCTCGTCGCAGCCGACATGCATTTCAATCTTGAAGGAGGGTCGTCAGGGCAATCCTAACCATGTCGCGCGGCCTACTCACAAGGCGGGGGACCCACCGGTACCTGGCGCGTCACGCATGTCGTGGACCGCCGACGCGCACGTCTGCGGCGTGACCGCTCGGCTACCTCGACCTCGCGCCCATGGATAGCGCGATCGACACGGCCTCGACCAGCGCGGTGGTGGTGCGCTCCTTCGCCTCCGCGTGTACTCCCACGCCCAGGGACATGGCCGCGGCGGTCGTGGTCGGCCCGATGGTCGCCACCACCGCTCGGCGAATCAGGCCTCGCCAGTCGGGACCCAACGACACGAAGCCGGCCACGGTGGACGGGCTGGTGAAGGTGACTGCGTCGACGCCGATCTTCAGCTCCTCCAGCCCCGGACCCTCCGGCGCCACTGGAAGCGTCCGGTACGCGGTCACCACGTCCACCTCCGCGGCCCCGCGCCCCAGGAGCACGTGTGCGATCGCCGGGTCGGCCTTGTCGCCCAGCGCGAGAAGCACGCGACGACGCTCGACTTCGGGCAGCGAGCTCGCGAGCGAGCCCGACCTCTCTTCGCCGGGGACGAACGCCACTGACACGCCGCGCTCCTCGAGCGCCGCGGCCGTGACGCGACCGACCGCCGCCACGCGAACTGCAGGTAGGCTGGTGGGCTGAACGCCGAGGTGGGATGCGCGTGCGAGGGTCGCGCGCACTCCGTTCGCGCTGGTGAAGACGACCCAGTCGTAGACGGCAAGTCGCGATAGCGCGGCGTCCAGGTCCGCGAACGACGCAGGAGGCGTAATTCGGATCGTGGGGCACCGCACGGGCACCGCGCCCGCGGTGTCGAGCGCCGCGCAGAGCGCGTCCGCTTGTTCGTCGGCGCGGGTCACGACCACGCGCTTGGCCCAGAGGGCGCTCACGTAAGCAGTTTGTCCGCGCCAGCGGCGAGCAGCTCCGCCGCGACCAGTCCAGCTAGCTCGACAGGGTCTCTGCCGGTAGCGGTGGAGCGGAGCATGGTCTTGCCGTCCATCGATCCCACGGCCGTGGTCAGCTCCAGGTCGTCGCCGACCCAGGTGGCGTACGCACCGATGGGTCGCGAACATCCGCCACCGAGCGCGCGCAAGCATTCGCGCTCTGCCCGGGTGCGCGCGTGCGCGCGCGCATCGTCGAGCGCCGCGACGGCCGCACGCAGCTTCTCGTCCACGGCACCGAGCTGCACGGCCAGTGCGCCCTGACCGGGTGCGGGCGGAAATGCCCGCGGATCCAGACGCTCGCTGACGCGGTCGGCAAGGCCGAGACGCTCGAGTCCCGCCACTGCCAAGACGATCGCATCGTACGCGCCTTCATCCAAGCGACCCACGCGGGTGTCCACGTTGCCTCGGATCGGCAAGATGGCTACGTCGGGCCTGAGGGAGCGCACCAGGCTGGTCCGCCGCGGGCTGGACGTCCCGACGCGCGCCCCGGCCGGCAGCGTCGCGAAGGTGAGGCCATCCCGGCTCACGAGGGCGTCGGCCGCGTCCGTTCTGAGCGGCACCGCCGCGACGTCCGGCGCGGGGGTGTCGCTCAAAGGCACGTCCTTGAGCGAGTGGACCGCCAGGTCGATCTGCCCCTCGGCGAGCGCCCTGTCGAGCTCAGACGTGAACGCGCCGGCCTCGGTCAGCTCGGTGAACGGCTGCTGGTCGACGTCGCCGCGTGTCACGACCGGCACGATCTCGACACGGCGCCCCGGCAGCGCACTCGCCAACCGCATGGCAACCCACCTGGCCTGCCAGAGGGAGAGCTTCGAGCCACGCGTGCCGAGGCGCACGCCCCGCGGGTCGTAGTACGTCACGCCGAAGAAGGTACCGCGAACCGGCGCCCCCTGTCCCTCGTCGGACTACGCCGCGGCGCCCAGGAGGTGGATGCGCCTACAGCCCGAGCCAGTAGTTCACTTTCAGGATCAGGCGGTCGTCGGCAGGGGCACGGAAGAGCGCGCCCGCATCTCGGGAGAGGTCGAAGTCGCCAATGCCCACCTGGTCATCCTGGGTGCGCTGCCACACCAGGAAGACGGTGGAGCCTGGACGGTACTCCCACCGGAGCACGGCATTGCCGATCAGCGAACGGACGTTGAAATCGCGGTCGGTGAACGAGAAGTCCGATACGGCATCGCCATCGAAGTCCACCGAGAGGGTGCTGCCGGCCTGAGTCGGCGTCAGCACCGTGAAGTCGTACGACTTTGCGGCGGCCAGCTGCTTGTACCTGAGGAAGTCGCCCGAAGAGAGCAGGGGCTGCGCGAAGACCTGGAGCGTCAGTGTAGGCGAGAACGTCCAGTCGACCCGCGCCTCCATGGAGAACTGGCGTTGCTCCAGGTCAGCGAAGAGGTACCGCGTGCCGTAGGTGGGAGCGTACGGCGGCGCACCCGTCGCGGTGACGTACTGATCGCCAGAGCGGAACCACCCGAAGCTCGGGCTGAAAGAGAGGGAGAGATTGTCCGACGGCCGGACTCCGAGCTCGACAGCCACCGATCGCGCTCTGCTAAAGCCCCTCCGTGCGGTGTTGGCGCCGAGAAACACGCCCAGCACCACAGCTTTCCTGCTGTCGCTGAAGAAGCTCGCCTGAAGATTGTTCGTGCCGGGGATCAGCATCATCGGCCCGCCGCGTGTGTGACGTCGGTTCACCTGGTCGAGCTGGTAGCCGAAGCCCACGCTGGCGCCCCAGTAGTTCAGGAACTGGCCCGATGCCTGGAAGTTGTAGTTGCCGTTCGTGCGCGCGTTCTGCCAGGAGTCGACGGACCAAGTATCGTCGAGCGCTTCGTGGCTCCAATTGTGGAAAGAGCGGAAGCCCACGTTGTAGTTGCGGAACAGGCGACCCGGACGGATCTCGCGGTAGGTGATCTGCACCCCGCCATCGAGCACTTCGGTCCGGGTCGAGAAGCCGAGGTCGTTCACTTCGAAGCCCTTCGTGACCTCAGCGGCCCAGATGGAGCCCGTCCAGTGCTCTCCGTTCCGCTTCTCGAGAGTCAGGCGCCAATCCCGGCCGGTGATGGACGTGGCGGTCGAATCAACGGCGAAGCGCGTCGCATCCGGCCGTTGGAAGTAATGGACGCTGGAGCGCTGGATCCGTGTGATCGCAGCCTCGTCACCGCTCACGTGACTACCCGACAGATACCCGAAGACCGCCCAAGCCCGCCCGGCGAACTGATGATTGAAGCGGACGCCGCCGTTGAACGCAAACGTGGGGAGCCAGTCGCAGGATCCGTCGGAGGGGAGATCGCGGGAGAGAACGGTGCCGAGCACGCCGACCTGCGACGCTCCGCCGCGGAAGTCCTTCACCAAGCTCGCCGCGCCGAACTCCGCGCGCGGCTCCACCAGAAAGTCGGTCGTGACATTTCCGGGAAACAGACCGTCGCCGTGCTCGCTCCCCGTCAGCGCGGCCAGCGCCCCGAGCGTGAGCCCGTTCGAGGTGCGACCCGTGAGCTTCGTCGCGCCGAGAATGGTGGCATTCGACGGCAGCTCGGTGAACAGAGCGCCGGACGGTGCCCTCCCCTGCGGCGCGCGTCCGACCCTCCGGCTATAGAAGAGCCGGCCTCCAGCAGACAGACCGAAATCGAACACGCGTGCGTCTTCGACGAAGAACGGGCGCCGCTCCTCGAAGAACGTTTCGAACGCGCTGAGGTTGATCACCGCTGGGTCCGCCTCGACTTGCCCGAAGTCGGGGTTGATCGTGGCGTCCAGCGTGAAGGCGGCGCCGAGCCCGTAGCTCACGTCGGCCCCGATGCGCGCGTCGGCTGCGGTGCCGTCGAAGAACGGATCGCCATCGACTGATGGCCCGCGGTGGAGGCTGCTCACGACGTAGGGAACCACCTCGAGGCGACGTGCGGAGCGCGGCGTGAGAACTCCGTCGGTTCGCGCCCACTGGCTGACGTTGCCACGCCGAAGGCCCGACACCAGCGAGTAGTGGGCCTCCTCGTTGCTCGCGATACGGCGCCGGTAGAAGTTCACGCCCCAGGACTGCGGCTCCTCGGAGGCCTCGTAGCGAATCTGCGCCAGAGGGATGCGCATTTCCGCGGTCCAGCCCTGGGCATCGATTCGCACGTCCGACTCCCAGACTGCATCCCAGGCGCCGTCTTCCCGATCGTCCTCGAAGAAGTAGACGTCGCGTTGCACATTGGCTGCACTGACGACGAAACCGTAGCCGGTGAGTCCATCCAGGTCCGGATCGAGGAGCACGGCGAACTCGTCGTGCTCCCCCTCGTTGTCGCGTCTGCTCAGCCGCGCGACGATGCTCTCCGGCTCGGCGTCCCACATGCGCGCCGCGATCCAAACCGAGCCCTCGCCAAACAGAACGCGCACCTCGGTGTCGTTCTCGGCGGGCTCCCCTTCGACCGGTTCGCGTTGGGTGAACCCGCGAAAGACCCGTCCGCTGGCCCACTGGGGCTCATCGATGACTCCGTCGATGGCGATGTCACCGAGCTCGGCGCTGGCGTCGAGCGCCACCGGCGCTTCAGGAGAGACCGGCGTGGGGCGCACCTGCGCACCGCCGTAGGCCGGATGGCACAGCAAAGCGAGCAAGACCGAAACGGACGCCCGGCTGAGAATCGAGAGGCGCATGGGAGTGGGAGGTATTACGCGCGAGCCCGGGCTTCGGTTGCGCGCTTACAGGACGCCTACGACGTCATGAACCTGGCGAAGATCAACGCGAACGCGACCGTGACCACCAACATGAAGGTGAGTGCCGAGCCGACGCTCCGCCGGCGGTCGATGGCGTGCGCACCGAGCGCCACCACGAACGTCGACCAGAGCTGCAGGAGATCCATGAACCGGAAGACATTCAGGAGATAGCCTGGCTCCAGGAAGAAGAGGAAGCTCGCGAGGCTCAGCGAGAACTGCGGATCGCCGGTCTGGATGCGCAGGGGCACGAGGGGCAACGAGAGCAGCGTCGGAATGAACATCGCGTGCACGAACACCGCGAAATACTGCTTGAACCGTCCTTCGTCTCCCAGGATGAAGGCGAAGATGAACGTGTAGATCCCCGACATGAGAAGTCCGACCAGTGCGATGGCCAGCGCGCTCCCGCCGATCGAGAAGTAGCGGATCATCTGCAGGGTCCGGTCGCTCATGGGCGGCGGCGTGACCCCACGCGCGAGGGCAGCCCGGCGTTGGACCTCGACCATCAACTCGGGTGGGAGAAGCGCCGTCGATATCGTCACGAGCACCATCGACACGAGGAGCGCCCCGACCCACCTCGGGTTGCTCGCCATGGCCTCGACCATCTTCCCAGGACTGAAGAACGTGTCGAGGAGCCGTCTGGGCAGGCGCGGCGCGGCTCGAGCGGCCTCCGGGATCTCGGATCCCGGATTCATCGAGGTGCGAGGCGCGCACTCGAGCTCATGTCGAAGCGCGTGGGCAGCCTAGCCGGAAGAAGCGGCGTCTGCACCGATCCGGTCCCGTTCATGTGGGTGGCGCGCTCGACCATGAGCCCCCGCTGGAGGTCCCAGAGCACGTGCCCGTCCAGCTCCAGGTTCGTGGTCTGCTCGATCTCCGTCCCCTGCATGCTCAGCGCCTGCGTCATCTCCGACGTGCCGGTGAACGTGATGTGCAGCAGGGATGCGCCGCCCACGAGTGTGTCACCGACGACGGTGTAGTCGAGCACCGTGCGCTGGCCGCCTCCTCCCTCGCTCTCGAACGCGACCGTATCGCTCCATCGGTCGCCCACGGCAACCGCGATTCCTGGCAGCGCCGGAAAGAACGAGTGCGCCATCTGCTCGGGAGGAACTAGCTGTCTCGCCGCAGCATCGATCTCCGGCATGGAAACGAGACTGACCTCGCCGCGGCGGCCGAGCGTGAAGACCAGGTCGCCGGTCACGCTGCTCTCGTCGAACGTCATCGGCCCAGCTATGGGGACCGCGACCGTCGCGTCCAGATCTTCGAGCCGGAGCGTGACGGAGAGGCCGTCGTCCGCACGGGCGAAGCTCACGGCATACTCGGCCGCTGACGCCACGTCCAGTGCGAGGCTCTGGCCGAGCGCCTCGATGGAGATCACGGCGGTGTCGCCCACCACATACGACACCTCGGGCTCCGTTGGGAGTCGATACGCGAGTGCCGGCGGCGTCGAAGGACCCCCTCCGCACGACGCCAGCAGCCAGGTCACCGCCGCGACCACTCCTTTCCATCCGCGCATCAGCGCCTCTCCTCGGTTGCCGACCGGGTGACAGTGTAGCCTACGGCTCCAGCACGTGGAATCTTCACCCCCGCCCGCCCTTGGCCGTCCCGGGGGGACCTGGTATCGTCAGACCCCTCCAGCTGACCTGGGGGGCGGCATTCCGCGACGAGACGCAACGTATGAGCTTCCGGACCAACCCCGATCGCATCCTCGAGAACATCGATCGCGCGCGCAACCGCGATGCCGAGGCGGCGGGGCTCTACGTCGATCGACAGGCGATGGGGCGCGACCTCGACACCGAGATCCCGGACCTCGATGCCACCACCACCGAGCGCTTGAAGCGGATCTTCACGATCCTGGAGCGAGCGTACACGAAGGCGGCAGGGCGTGCCGAGCTCGGGCGCCTCGCCTCGCGGTTCCAGGCGGTCGGTGACATCCACCACCACCACGCGCGTGGGGACGTCAGCATCTCGGTGCAGTACCTCGATCACGATCGCTTCGACGACGTCGGCGTGTCCCCCTTCGAGATCAAGCCCTACCAGATCGCGGACGCCAAAAAGGAGACGAAGACCAGCCGCGCGGACGTGAACGCGCTCAAGGTGCTTCGTAAGCTTCTGCGCGAGGGTATCCTCGCCGCCTATCAGAAGCTCGAGCCGCGGCTGCGCGACGCGCTGCGCGACCGGGCCGACATGGGCCACGTCCAGGTCCAGGTCACCGTCGACCTCCGCCCGGCGGAGTAGCGGTTCGGTCGGACGCGCATGGGCGGTGTGAGTCGACCCTCCCGCGTCCTGCTCGTCTTCCTCGACGGGGTTGGAGTCGGCCCGGACGACGCGGAGGTCAACCCGTTCGTCCATGCGGCCGACCGGCTACCGACGCTCGTGCGGTCGATGGGGGACGACGTGCCGACGCTCGAGCGACCACTGGTCTCGGGCCCGAGCGGCCTTTCGTTTCCCCTCGCCGCGACCCTCGACGTCGAAGGCACGCCCCAGAGCGGGACTGGACAAGTGGCCCTGCTCACGGGCGAGAACGCGGCCGAGCTCTTCGGTGGACACTTCGGGCCGTGGACGCCGGTGCGGCTGCGTCCGCTCTTGGAGGAACGCAGCGTGCTGCGCCTGGCCGCCGACGCCGGGCGGACGGTCGCCTTCGCCAACGCGTACCCGCGTGGTTGGCCCGGCCCAGCCGGCGGTCGCCGCCTCGCCGGGCCGCCCTTGGCGGCACGCGCCGCCGGCCTGCTCGACCGCCACGAAGAGGCGCTCGGCCGAGGTGAGGCTGTGGCGAGCGAGATCCTGAACGACGGGTGGCGCCGCCACCTCGGCCACGCCTCGCTTCCCGAGGTGACGGCGAAGCAGGCTGGCACCAATCTGGCGCGCATCGCCGGGGACGCCGACCTCACGCTCTTCGCGCACTACGCCACCGACAGCGCGGGGCACGCCCAGGACATGGACCGGGCCGTGGCGGCGCTCGAGCGCGTGGATGCATTCCTCGAGGGCGTACTCTCCGCACTCGATCCCGACACGCTCCTTCTGGTCGCGAGCGACCACGGCAACCTGGAGGACGTTCGCACCGGGCACACCCGCAACCCGGCGCTCGGCATGGCCGTCGGGCCGGGTGCCGAAGCGGCCGAGGGCCTACGCGACCTCCGTGACGTCACGCCCTTCGTGCTGAGGATGTTGGGCGTGGGGGAATGAGGCTTCGGCGTCCCGTTCGGCTATGGGCGCGCCCCATGACGCCTGTCATCCTCCGCCATGGCTACGCGACCCCGCATTCTCGGCCAGCTGCTCGTGGAGTCAGGGTGTATATCCTCGGCGGTGCTCGAGGAGCTCCTCGCCGGCGCTCGCTCGCACGGTGAACGCCTCGGTGAAGCGCTGGTACGCTGCGGACGTGCCTCCGGAGAAGACCTCGCCAAAGCGCTTTCCGTCCAGCTCGGTCTTCCCTACGCACCACCGCCGCTCTCGCCGGAGCGCGCCGCCCTCGAGGTAGTCACGCCGGAGTTGGTGAGGGCCCACGCGCTCCTCCTCCTGGCCCTCAACGCACGCACGCTCACGGCTGCGATGGCGGACCCGCTCGACCTGGCTGCCGTTGACGACCTCCAGTTCCAGAGCGGCCGCCGTGTCGAGGTCGTGGTCGCATCCCCGGATGCTGTCGCGGATGGCATCGAAGCGCACTACGGCGAGGGCTTCAGCCAGTTGGTCGAGGCGCTCCCCGAGGAGCTGCGCGCCAGCGGACCCGTGGAAGACCGGGAGGTCCTCGAACGCGCGACGCGGCGCGCCCCAGTCGTGAGGTTGGTCGATCGGATCCTCCGAGACGCGATCGAGGCCGGCGCGAGCGACATCCACATCGAGGAGACGGGTCAAGACGTGCGCATCCGGCTGCGCGTGGATGGGATACTCCGCCAGACCCTCGACCTCCCGGCCGCGTCGCGCCGGGCGGTGCTCTCGCGCATCAAGGTGATCGCCGGCATGGACATCTCCGTGCGGCGACGAGCCCAAGACGGGCGTATCCCGCTCGAACACGGCGGGCGGCGGCTCACGCTGCGCGTCAGCACGCTCCCCGTGAACGGCGGCGAAAAGGCGGTCGTGCGCATCCTGGACTCGGACGCGGCACCGAGGTCGCTCGAGGGCCTCGGCATGGCGGGCGAGGACCTCGCCACGCTGCGGCGCCTTCTGGGCCGAGGTGAGGGCGTCGTCTTGTCCGCGGGACCGACGGGGAGCGGCAAGAGCACCACCCTCTTCGCTGCGCTCTCGGAGCTCGACCGCGATACCCGCAACGTGGTAACGCTGGAAGATCCGGTGGAGTATCGACTCGCCGGCGCGAGCCAGATCCAGGTGGACCGGCGCGCGGGCCTCGGCTTCGCAGAGGCGCTGAGGGCGGTGCTTCGCCAAGACCCCGACGTGGTGATGGTCGGCGAGATCCGCGACCGCGAGACCGCCGAGATCGCGATGGCCGCGGCGGTCACGGGTCACCTCGTGCTCTCGACCATACACACCACGGACGCTCCCGGGGCGATTACGCGTCTGCTGAACATGGGAGTGCCGCCCTTCTTGGTGGCCGGTGGTCTCGCCGGCGTCGTCGCGCAGCGTCTCGTCCGGCGCCTGTGCGGAACGTGCCGAGGTCGGGGGTGCGACGCCTGCGTCGGCGGGTACCGCGGACGCACCGGGGTCTACCAGGTGCTCACGCTCACCGACGCGCTGCGCGACGAAGTCTCCGGTGGCGGCTCTTCCGCGCGCCTGCGACGCCTGGTTCAAGAGGCCGGCATGCGCACGCTCGCGTCCGACGCTCGCCGAGCGGTGGCGAGCGGACTGACCTCGCCGCACGAGATCGCGCGCTTCCTGCAGTCGGCCGAAGGTTCGAGCGCGCCCTGTCGGCATTGCAGCGCCCCCGTGCCCATCGGCGCGCTCGCCTGCCCGGCCTGCGGCCAGCGCCGCGTGCGGCGCTGCTCGTGCGGTAAGGCCCTCGAGCGCGGCTGGCGCTACTGCCCCTGGTGCATACGGCCGGCGCGGGCCTGAGGCCGCGCGGTGATGATGCACTTCCGAACCGTCCGCGCTTCCAGGAAGTCCGCGTCGATCTCGACGCCGATCCCGGGCCCGCTCGGCACGTCCATGAGGCCCTCGATCACCCGCAGCTCCGGTGACACGACGTCCCGCTCCCAGTAACGACGACTCGCGGAGATGTCTCCCGGCAGCTCGAAGCCGGGCAGGGACGCCAACGCCAGGTTGTGGGCCCGTCCGACGCCCGACTCGAGCATGCCACCGCACCATACCGGCCGTCCGGAAGCACGCGCGATGTCGTGTACGCGAAGGCTCTCGGCGTGCCCACCGAGCCGACCCGGTTTCACGTTCAGGACATCGCAGGCGTTCTGCTCGATGGCACGACGGGCGTCGGCCGCGGTCGCGATCGACTCGTCCAGGCAGATCGGCGTCGTGAGCTCGCGCCGGAGCCGTGCGTGGCTCGCGAGGTCGTCCGCTGCCAGGGGCTGCTCGAGCAGCTCGAGCCCGAGCGCGTCGAGCTCTTTGAGGCGCCCGACGTCCGACAGCGTATAAGAAGCGTTCGCGTCGGCCCAAAAATGAATGGTGGGGAAGCGTTCTCTGAGCGCGGACAACATGTCGACGTCGCGGCCCGGCTCGATCTTCACTTTGATGCGCGCGTAGCCGTCCGCGAGGTAGGCGGCGACCACTTCGAGCAGCTGCTCGTCGGACGGTTGGAGGCCGACGCTCACGCCCACCGCCACCTCTGTTCGCGTGCCGCCGAGCTTTACGGAGAGCGAAACCCCGGCCGCACGCGCGTCCAGGTCCCATGCGGCCATCTCCAAGGCGGCGACCGCCATTCGGTCGGTGGTCGCGCCGCTTCCCACCAGCTCGGACGGGTTCGTGAAGTCGCGGCCCAGCGCGCGCGGAAGCAGAGATGCCTCCAGCGCTCGCCAGGCACTCTCCGGCGTCTCCGGGGAGGAGGGGTCTGCGCCTGCCACGCACTCCCCCCACCCCTCCAACCCGCCACCCTCGAGCGTCACCAGCACGATGCGTCGCTCGTCGGCCACGCCCTTGCTGGTCACGAACGGCTCGCGCAGGCGGAGGCGGATCTCGCGGAGCGTCGCGCGCTCGAGCTTCACAGTGCTCACCCGGCCCTCACCCGGATGCCTCCGTCTCCATGAGGAGCTCGGCAGGAGCGCGGCGCGCGAGGCGCACCGCGAAGCCTCGCTCGGTGAGCGCTCGGATCAGGCTCGCCTGCACCGCCACCTGCGACTCCTTCACGTCGCTCGGAGGCTCGTGCGACGCGAGCTCTACCAGCAGGTCGAACATCGAGCGGCGTCGTCCTGTCAGGTACTCGAGGATCGCGCCCACCCGACCCTCCATGCGACTCATGGAGCGGAGGTCGGCGCCCCGTAATAGCCGGCGCGCCGATAGCTCTCGTCGAGCAGCTCGACGGGGTGTACGACGCGCTCGCGTGCGCCTTCGAGGACGAGCCCCGCGCCGATCTGCATCATGCACCCAGGGTTCGGCGTCGCTGCCAGGTCGGCGCCCACCCCGCGCACCGCGGCCACCTTGTCGCGGCCGATGCGACCGCCCAGGTCCGGGTGGGTGATCCCATAGATGCCGGCTCCACCGCAGCACTCCTCGGCGTTGGCCACGACCCGGACCTCCACGCCCGGCACCGCGCCCAGCACCCGGAGCGGCGGCTGCGAGATACGCTGCGCGTGCAGCAGGTGGCAGGGGTGATCGTAGGCGACCGAGCACGCGACCGGCGCGCCGCGGCGCGGGCCCACTTCGGCGAGGAGCTCGGTCACGTCGCGCACGCGACCGGCACAGTCGCGGGCGCGCGCAACGTAGGCGCTATCATGCCCTAGCAGCGTGGCGTACTCCTTCATCGCCGCGCCGCACCCCGCGGCGTTCACGACCACGAGCTCCACACCCGCCGCGATGAACGCATCGATGTTGGCCCTCGCGAGCGCCCGCGCCCGCTCCAGGTCTCCCCCGTGGGCGTGCAGCGCGCCGCAGCAGTCCTGACCGCTCACCTCGACGACGTCGAAGCCGTTGGCCTCCAGGGTCCGCCGCGTCGCGTCGTTGACTCGGCCATACAGTCCCTCCTGGACGCACCCGGTGAGCAGTGCCACCTGGCGGCGTGCGCCGCGCGGCGGATCGTGACTGGGTGCAGCTGCGCTCCGCTCGCCCTTGGCAGCAAGGGTCGTCGCGGCCGCAGTCGCCGCCAGCATGGCGAGGCCGAAGCGCGCGCTTCTCAGCGGCCCGACGTCCGGCAGTACCCGCGCGCCCACCGCGGCGAGACCGCTCCCGCGCAGCACGCGCCCACCCAAGAAGAAGAGCGCGCGCAGCGGCCGTGACGCCATCACCAGCAGGAGCGCACGGGTGAGGAAGCCCTGCGGCCTGCGCTCGGCCGCGACGTGCCGCGCCAGCTCCAGCAGCGTCCCGTACTCGACCCCGGACGGACACACAGGCTCGCAGGCGCGGCACCCGAGGCACCGGTCGATGTGGGTGCGGAACGCGTCCGACGCCGCATCGAGGCGCCCTTCCACGACCGCCTTCATGAGGTGCAGCCGGCCGCGTGGCGAGTCGTTTTCGTCGCCGAGCCGGTTGTACGTCGGGCAAGCAGGCAGACAGAAGCCGCAGTGAACGCACGGCAGGAGCCGCTCCCGCTGGGCCTCGAGTGCTTCAGCGAGGGGCGTGCTCATGCGCGACTCGGCCAGAGCACCGAGCTCGAATCGAAGACGCGTTCCAGACGCGCCGTGATCTCGCCCGCGGCCTTCGAGGGGGCCGAAGAAAGCGCCGACGCGTCGACATCGCGGCGTGTCGAGCGCGCGCTCAGGGCACCGCCGAGTGCCTCCACGCGAGCGCGCAACCGGGCGACGTCTTGGAACTGGTCGGCCGAGAGCACTGCGCGTACTGCGCCGCGATAGGTGTCGATCGCGAGCGGCACATCCCCGACCGTCTCGCGCATCGCGACGATCACTTCCGGGAGTCGCGACGGCAGGGTCGAGACGCCGAGCACGAGCTCGCCGTCCGCTGCGTGGTCCCGCGCCAGGGCCGCAACCGTTCGAACGTCCGCGGCGCGCTCGAACGACACACCGCAGTGGCGCTCGAGCGTCCGCTGGTCCGCCTCGACCGTCGGCTCCGCGCCGTGAAGCCGGACCAGCAGCGCAGCGGTGGCGCCGAGCGGCGCCGGCGACACGAGCACGCTCGAGACGGGCAGGAAGGGTGCGGTGCCGACGGCCCTCGCCACCGGCAACAGCGCCGACGCCGAGTCGGCCCTCAGAGCCAGCAGCCGATCCACGGGAGGCACCGGGAACGCGCGCACGCACACCGAGGTCAGCACCGCCAGGCGGCCGCGCGACCCGATCATCGGCTTCAGCAGGTCGAAGCCCGCGACGTTCTTCACCACGCGCCCACCGAGCCGCACGACGCGACCGTCGCCCGTCACCACGGTGCTCCCGAGGATGTGATTACGGAGCTCGCCGAACCCCATCCAGAGTGGTCCCGAGTCACCGGCAGCGACGAGACCGCCAAGAGAGCGCGTGTCGACGTGGGGCGGATCGAAGGGAAGCCACTGCCGATGCGCGCCGAGCGTCGAAGCCAACGAAGTGAGCGGCGTTCCGGCCTTGGCGGTCAGCGTGAGGTCGGCGGGCTCGTAGATCTCGACGCCCGTGAGCCGGTCCGTGCACAAGATCACGAACGGGCGGTCGAGGCGCCTCGCGCCCAGGAAGCGACGCCCCGAAGCCACCACGGCCACCCCTACGGCTCGGCCCGCGGCCCACCGCATGGTAGCCGCGACTTCCTCCGTGGAGGCAGGGTGGATCACCGCCTCGGGCGTGCCGACGATCCAGGGCCAGCGGTCGCCGTTGCCGTCGAGTGCCTCTGCCGGCAGTGTCTCCGCGAGCGAAGCGGTGACGCTCATGCGTGCGCCGGCTCAGGGTCGGGCAATACCTTGCCGGGGTTGAAGAGACCGCGCGGGTCGAAGACGCCCTTCACGGCCGCCATCACGGCTATCTCTTCGGGACCGTGCACGAGCCGCATGTAGCGGCGTTTGTCCACGCCCACGCCATGCTCCCCCGTGATGGTGCCGCCCACGTCCACGCACAGCTTCATGATCTCCTTCGATGCCCGCTCGACGCGCTCCAGCTCGTCCGAGTCGTTCCTGTCGAAGAGGATGTTGGGGTGCAGGTTGCCGTCGCCCGCGTGGAACACATTGGCTACCCGCAGGCGATAGCGCTCGCCGATCTCGGTGATGCGCGCCAGCACCTCGGGGAGGCGTGTGCGCGGCACCGTGGCATCCTGCACCAACAGATCCGGTGCGATGCGCCCCATGGCGCCGAACGCCTTCTTGCGGCCGTTCCAGAGCTTGGCGCGCTGCGTCGCTTCCGTGGCGCGCTTCACGTCGCGCGCCCCCGCCGCCCGACAGCACGCCTCCGCGGCGTCGGCGTCGACGTCCAGGCCCTCCTCGGTGCCGTCGAACTCGATCACGAGCGCCGCGCCGGCATCCACAGGATACCCGCCGGCGTACACGCTCGCCTCGACCGCGCGAATGGTCGCGTTGTCGACGATCTCGACGGCTGCGGGCACGAGCCCCGAAGCGATGATCGCCGTGACGGCGTGGCCCGCGGCCTCCATGGTCTCGAAGATGCCCAGGAGCGTGCGCACGCCTTCGGCCAGCGGCAGGAGCCGCACCTCGATCTCCGTGGTGATGCCGAAGCACCCCTCCGAGCCCACGAAGAGTCCGACGAGATCGAGGCCGCCCTCGGCGGTCCGCCCCGCACCCCCCAGCTGGATGACGTCCCCGCCCGCGACGACGACTTTCAGCCCGGTCACGTACCGCGTCGTCACGCCGTATTTCAGGCAATGGGGCCCGCCCGAGTTCTCGGCGACGTTGCCCCCGAGCGTGCACGTGCTCTGGGACGACGGGTCCGGCGCGTAGTAGAGGCCGTGCGGCCGGGCCGCCTCGGTCAGGCGCGCGTTGATCACGCCGGGCTGCACGCGGGCGAGTCGGTTCACCGCATCGATCTCGAGGATCTCGTTCATGCGTGCGGTGCCGACCACCACGCCTTCCGGAATCGGTAGCGCGCCTCCTGAGAGGCCGGTACCCGCACCGCGGGGAACGACCGGAATCCCCGCGTCGTGCAGGAGCTTCACCACCGCTGCCGCCTCCGCCGTCGAGCCCGGCAGCACCACGGCCTGGGGCGACACGCGATAGGCCGTCAGCCCATCGGACTCGTAGACCACGAGTCGGTCGCGTTCGGTGATGACGTGCTCGCGGCCGACGATGTCGCCGAGCGCGCGCACCATCGAGCCGTTGAGGGAGGGTCGCATGAGCGAGGATACCCCCGCCGGGGCGTGGGATCCAGCGGACGTCGGTGTCATTCGCGGCGTCCCTCCACATGCGCCTTCAGGGCCTCGACCGAGCGAAGCGCCGCCTTGCGCGCGCTCTCCGGGAGCGTCCCTCCGTAGATGGTCTCGAGCAGCTGCTCCGCGCTCGAGCCCGGGCGCTCCGCGAGCATCGCCTGCATCTGGTGGATGCGGTCTCGTCGGTGCGCCTCGAAGCGGCTGAGCGCCTCGCGCGGGTTCTCCAGCGGGGGTCCGTGTGCGGGATACACCACGTCCACGTCCAGCCTCCGGACGCGCTCGATGGAGTCCAAGTAGTCGGCCACGGAGCCGGCGTACTCGCCGACCCAGACCGTGTCGCCTTTGCCCAGCACGAGATCGGCGGCGAAGAACGCGCGGCGGGCCGGCCAGTGCAGACCGATGTGGTGGCGCGCGTGCCCCGGCGTCTCGACCACGACCAGGTCGCCCTCATCGGTGGCGACCACGTCGCCGTCGGCCAGCGGCCGCGTCACGCCCTCGACGCCGGCCGGGCCGTAGAGCTCCGTTCCCAGCCGCGCCGCCAGCACACGCGCGCCGGGCGCGTGGTCGCCGTGGCCGTGCGTCACGATCACGCGTACGTGCTGCGCATCACGGACGGCGTTGGCGAGAGCTGAGATGTGCGGCTCGAGCGCGGGACCGGCGTCGATGACCGCGACCACAGTGCGTCCTACGAGATAGGTACGCGTTCCGTCCAGCGTGAAAGGCCCCGCATTCCCTGCGAGTAGGAAACGGGAATGATCGATCAACTCGCGGAAAGCGTTCTAGCGACGCTCGGCGGCCAGCTGCTCGGCGAGCTTGTCCGCGATCCCGATGAGCGCGATCTCGTCGTCGTCCTTGAACGCCGCGGCCTCGTCGGAGTTGATGTTGATCTCGCCGAAGACCTGATCTCCGGCGCGAATCAGAATGACCAGCTCGGACTTGGTGTCTGGGGAGCCAGGCAGGTACTCCGCGTCCTTGCTCACGTCCTTCACGTTGGCGTTCCGCCGCGTGGCGAAAGCTCGCCCGCAGACGCCTTTCCCCGCCGGGATCTTCGCGTGGTCCGTGGGCTCGCCGACGTAGTTGTGCAGCCACAGCTCGTCGCCCTCGCCCACCAGGTAGACGCCGACCCAGTCGTAGCGACCGTCGGCCGAGGAAATGGACCGGACCGCCTTCCGGAGCAGCGCGTCGGACAGGTGTCCGTCGTCGCGCATGGCCTGGAGTTCCTTCACGACGACGCCGCCGTCCAGCATGTACCTGGCTTCCGGTCTGAGGTTGATTCGGGGCACGAAGGGTAGGGGTGGCCCGGAGGGCCGTCAACGTGCGGCGTTGGCCCTGCCCGCAACCTACCTGGGCGTGAAGTCCGAGCGGGGTCCCAGGCCCCGAACGAAGGCGGCGATCAGCCTGGCCGTGCTCGCCACGTCCGACAGGCTCACCACCTCGTTCGGCGAGTGCATGTAGCGGTTCGGAACCGATATGACAGCGGTCGGGACGCCGCGTCGCGTCAGGTAGATGCCGTCCGCGTCCGTGCGCGTCGCTTTTGGCGCCGCCTGCACCGTGTAGGGGATCCCTTCGGCTTCGGCCACACGCGCCAGCATCTCGTAGACGACGTCGTGCGAAGCCGATCCGCGGGAGAGTACCGGGCCGCCCCCGAGCTTGTGCTCGCCCAGCTCCTTCTTCTCGATGTCGGGCACGTCGGTGCTGAACGTCACGTCGACCACGATGGCTACGTCGGGCTCGAGCACATAGGCGCTCGTGCGCGCGCCGCCCCCCGAGTAGCCGATCTCCTCCTGAACGGTGGCCACCGCCGTGATGGCCGCCTTGGGCGGTTTAGCTGCCAGCAGGCGAAGCGCCTCCAGCACGATGAACGCGCCGATGCGGTCATCGATGGCCCGGCTCGCGATCCGATCACTGCCGAGTCGCACCATGTCCTGGTCGATGACCATCGGGTCACCGACTCGGACGCCGAGCTTCGCGACGCCCTCGCGGGACGACGCACCCACGTCGACCCAGAGGCTCTTGGTCTTGGAAGCCTTCGTGCGGTCCTCGGGCTCGATGAGGTGGATCGCTTTCTTGCCGATGACGCCGGTGACGTTGCCGTTCCGCGTGAGAATGCGGACCCGCTGGCCCACCAGGACCTGCGGATCCCATCCCCCGATCTCCGCGACGTAGACGAAGCCCTCTGCATCGATGTGCGTGATCTGCAGGCCGATCTCGTCGATGTGCCCGGCGAGCATGACGCGCGGCGCACCCTTCGGGTTCACGGTCGCGAAGGAGTTCCCGCTCACGTCCACGCGAACGTCGGTGGCGAACTTCTCCGCCTCCTCCCTCCACACGCGCGCCGGCTGCACCTCGAAGCCGGAGGGTCCGGCAGCGTCGAGCAGGCGCTCGAGGAAGGCGACGTCGAGGGCAGTCTTCGGGCGCTTGGCTGGCTTGCGTGGGCTCATCGGCACAAAGTATTCGATGGCTCGTGCGCCAGCGACCCCGTGCGCGCTTCTACTTCACTTCCCTCACGAACCGGATGTAGTCCGTCGCGGGCGGCGTCTTCCCGAGCTGGCGGAGCATCGTGACCACCTGGCCTCGGTGGTAGGTCGCGTGGTTGACCACGTGACGCAGCAGCTCACCCAGCGGCTGCGTGTCCTCTTGGCCGTTGAACAGCTTGTAGTGCAGCGCACGGGTGACGTCGGCGTCGCCGAGCCCAGCCAGGTACGCCTGCTGGTCGTGCCAGACCGCGTCCCACGCGTCGCGCACCGCGCCGAGTGACGTGAGGGACGAGCTGTCCGGAAACGCGGTGGGCGAAGTGCCCTGCCAGCGGGTGAGCCAGATGCGTTCGGCACCGAGTCCGTGCACGAGCGTCGCGAGCACGCTGGGGAACGAGCTCTTCAGGTCGCGCGCGAGCTCCTCGGGTGAGAGTGAAGCCGCTGCGTCCAGGATGCGCAGCGTCGCCCACCGGTTGTACTCGAACAGTCTCCGCAACTCCGACATCGTCGACATCGTCGTCCTCACTGGTCGTCCGGCTCGATCACGATCCCCTTCGACGGGTCGAGCCGGGGGTGTCCGCCTAGGTCGCTCGCACCTTGGTCGCCAACTCCGAATCCGCCGACACCCCATGCGCCGAACCCCTGGGGACCCATCGACATCACACGGATGGAGCCATCCGACATGCCCTTTTCGAGGCGCCTCCTGACCCACCACTGGACCGCGCGCCGCGTGGGCGGGAAGAGCAGGGCGAGACCGACCACGTCGGTGAGTACCCCCGGCGTGAGGAGGAGCACCCCGCCGATCATCACGCAGATGCCATCCATGGCGGCCTGGGTCGGTAGGCGCCCCGCCGCGAGCTCGCTCTGGAACTTGAGCAGCACGCGCATTCCCTCGAAGCGCGCGAGCGCGGCCCCCGCGAACCCCGCCGCCAAGACCAACGCGACGGTCGGCCAGAGCCCCATGAACTGGCCCAGCCGAATGAGGATCACCAGCTCCAGGATCGGCACAACGACGAAGAGGAGCGCCAGGCCGCCGAGTACCTTCATGCCGGCCTCTACCCGGGGCGGGGCCACCGGGGTTCCTGCCCTCCATCCCCCCGCATAGGTTTGGCCATCGACCTCCTCCCGCTGTAGCGACAGGACCTTGGAGCAGACCTACTTCCGCCGGGGCTTCGGGCTCAAGAAGGACCTGAAGCCGCTCATCGATGCCGAGTACCAGTCGGCGTTGGTGGAGCGCATCCGTGCGCGCGGCTACGTCGACACGTTCGGCGACGTCAGCGTCCGGCTGGCCCAGGAGTTCGGGTTCTGCTACGGCGTGGACCGGGCGGTGGACTACGCATACGAGACGGTCCACAACTTCCCGAACAAGCGCATCTACCTCGTCGGCGAGATCATCCACAATCCGCACGTGAACCGGCGCATGAAGGACATGGGGATCTCCTTCATCTATCCGGACGAGCACGGTCGCTTCGACTTCTCTTCACTCACGTCGGCGGACGTGGTGATCTTGCCGGCGTTCGGCGTGACGACGCACGACTTCGACGCGCTCAGCGCCATCGGGTGCATCCTCGTCGATACCACCTGCGGCTCGGTGCTGCACGTGTGGAAGCGCGTCGAGAGTTACGCGCGCGACGGCTTCACAGCCGTGATTCACGGCAAGTACACGCACGAGGAGGCGCGTGCTACGGCCTCGCAGGTCAACAAGTACGAGGGCGGCAAGTACGTGATCGTGCGCGACATGGCCGAGGCCATGCGCCTCTGCGACTTCATTGCGCGACGGCCCGGGCACGAGTCACGCGAGGTGCTCGCCGCGCACTTCGCGGCCAAGGCCACGCCGGGCTTCGACCCGGAGCGGGACCTGCAGTTCGTGGGTGTCGCGAATCAGACCACGATGCTCGCCAACGAGTCGATCGCGATCGGGATGAAGGTCCACGAGGCGATGGTCGAGCGCTACGGCGCCGAGCAGGCGGGTGAACACTACCGCTCCTTCGGCACCATCTGCTCCGCGACGCAGGAGCGTCAGGACGCGGTTGCTGCGATGATGAAGACACCCCCCGACGTCATGCTGGTGATCGGTGGCTACAACTCGTCGAACACGAACCATCTCGCGCACCTGTGTCGCCAGCATACGCGCACGTATCACATCGAGGATGCGAGCTGTATCGACGTCGACGCCGGCACCGTCCGTCACAAACCGGTGCTCGACCCTTCAGCGCCCGAGGTTATGGAGACCAGCTGGCTGCCGAGCGAGGCGTTCGAGCTCGGCATCACGGCAGGAGCCTCCACGCCGAACAACAAGATCGGCGAGGCGCTCGTGCGGGTTCTAGCCATACGGGGAATCACACCGGATCTCGGAGGAGCGGAGCGAGTCAGCGCCTGATCGGCGCGTCCGGTGACCCCCTGAGCGGCCGTCACTCCACGCCTCGGGCCCTCGACGTCCCCAGCACTGGGCGCGCCGACGCGACGGAGGCCGCGCCCGAGTACCGACGGGGAGCGTGCCTCCGCGGCGGCCGTCGGCGCCGGCTACTTGCCCAGGTCCTCGGCCGCGATCCCCTTGCCGAGCTGCTTGAGCAGACGGCGTAGCTCCTGCTGCTCCGTGGCATCGAGGTGCCGGCAGAGATACTCGATGTAGGCGGCGTGCCCCGGGAAGACGCGAGCTACCAGCGCTCGACCCTCGGCCGTGAGCTCTGCGCGCACCACGCGGCGATCCTGGTCGGAGCGATACCGTGTGACGAGGCCGAGGGCCTCCAGTCGGTCCATCACATAGGTGACGTTACCGCCCGTCACCAGGAGTTTGTCCGCCAGCTCGCCGAGCGAAAGCGGGCCGAGGTGATAGAGCGCCTCGAGCGCGCCGAATTGCGGCACGGTGAGGTCGTACTCCTGCACCTTGGCCGCTACCGCCTTGGTGTAGGTAGCGTATGCGCGGGCAAGCGCAATCCACAGACCCATGGCCACGGCCTGGCTCTCGCTCCACGCTCTAGGCGCCCGCTCCACACCGAGCGGCTCGACGTCGCTCACAACATGACCATGGTCGTCAGATGTGAATGGGCCGGCCGAGCGCTGCCAGCGCAGCCTCCGAGACACCCTCGGAGAACGTCGGGTGCGGGTGCATCGCCTTCTCGAGCTCCTCGACGGTCGACTCGAGGTGCCGTCCGACGACGAACTCGGCAATGAGGTCGGTGGCGTGCGGACCCACGATGTGCGCGCCGAGGATCTCCGAGTAGCGCTTGCCGCGGATGACCTTGATGAAGCCGTCGGTGTGGCCGGAGGCGACCGCACGACCTACACCCACCCACGGGAACTTGCCCACGTCGATGTCGAGCCCTTTCGCCTTCGCCTGCTCCTCGGTGAGCCCGACGGAGGCCACCTCGGGGTGGCAGTACGTGCAGTTGGGCACGTTGCCGTAGTCGACGGTGCCGTGTCCCTTCCCGGCGATGTGCTCCACGCAGACGATGCCCTCGTGGCTGGCCTTGTGCGCGAGCAGCTGGTTGCCCGCCACGTCTCCGATGGCGTACACCCCCGGGACGTTCGTCCGCAGCCGCTCATCGACGACGATGAAGCCCTTCTCGTTCACCTTCACGCCGACCGTCTCGAGACCGAGCCCGGTCGAGTTTGGCGCACGGCCGACGGCCGAGAGCACGTAGTCGACGTCCATCGCCTGCGTGGTGCCCTGCTTATCCTTGAACGTGACCCTCACGCCGGTCTTGGAGACCTTGGCGCTCTCGAAGCGCGCGCCCGTGTGAATGTCCATGCCGCGCTTCTGATACGTGCGCTCCATGAACTTGGAGACCTCGGCGTCCTCGAGCGGAAGGATCCGGTCGAGCGCTTCGACGATCGTCACCTTGGTGCCGTAGGACGCGTAGACGTCGGCGAACTCCATCCCGATCGCGCCCGCACCCACGATGAAGAGCGAGCCCGGAGCCTTCTGCGCCATCAGCGCGCCGGTCGACGACCAGACGCGGTCTTCGTCGATCTTCAGCGTGGGGAGGTCACGCGGCCGGGAGCCCGTCGCGATGATGACGTGCGACGCTTCGTGGACGGTCTTGTTGCCGCCGGCTGCCTCGACCTCGACTTTTCCCTTGCCCTTCAGGCGCCCGAAGCCCTCGATGTGCGTGATCTTGTTCTTCTTGAAGAGGTGCCCGACGCCCTTGCGCATCTGATCGGCAACCCGACGGCTGCGCGCTTGAGCTGGACCCAGGTCGAACGTCACGTCCTTCGCGATGATCCCGTGCTTCTCCGCTTCCGCCATCTCGTTCACCAGCAGAGCACTGGAGAGAAGCGCCTTGGTGGGAATGCAGCCGATGTTGAGGCAGACGCCCCCCAGGTGCTCGGCTTCGACGCAGGCCACCCGGAGCCCGAGCTGCGCGGCACGAATCGCCGCCACGTAACCTCCGGGTCCGCTGCCGATGATGATCAGGTCGAAGCCTGCCACGCGGTTCCTCACTGTAGAACGGGGGGCCGGGCGGCCCGCAGTACTGGCCAAAGGTCGGGAGGTACGAAGCTAGGCCGGGGCCCGGAGAGGGTAAAGGTTGACCCGTCTCCGATTCGGGCGCGTCTGGCACGACGGGTGAACGCACGGCATGCGGACGTCGCATGAGGCGACTCGCCGTCGCTTTCGTGGTGCAGGGCGAGGGGCGCGGCCACATGACGCAGGCGCTCGCGCTCGCGCGCTTCCTCGGTGACGCGGGGCACGAAGTGAGTCGGGTGCTCGTGGGCGTGAGCCCCTTCCGCACGGTACCGGAGTACTTCGCCGCGGAGATCGGTGCGCCCGTGGAAACGTTCGACGCACCCACACAAGTCCCCGATCGCGCCTCGCGCGGGGTGTCGCCCACACGTACCGCGGCGGACGCGCTCCGCAGGCTTCCCCGTTTCGTCCGGAGCGGTCGACGGGTTCACGAGGTCACCGAGCGCGCCGACGTCGTGGTGAACTTCCTCGACTTGGTGGCCGGATTGGCACGTTTGGCATTTCGTGGTCGCGCACCACGAGTGGCGATTGCGCATAACTACGTCTTCCAGCACCCGGCGCTCACGGCAGCACCCGGAAGCGCGCTCGCTCGACGGGCAGTCCTCGGGTACGCACGACTCACTGCGGCCGGAGCCCGCACGCGGGTGGCACTCAGCTTCGGTCCTCTTCCCGCCTCTTCGGACGAACGACTGATCGTAGCACCTCCTCTCCTGCGACCCTGGCTGGAGCGCGCGCAACCGCGCGAAGGCGGGTATCTGCTGGCCTACGCGCTCAATCCGGGCTACGGAGATGCCCTTGCGGCATGGCATCGTCGCCAGCGGGGAGTCACCGTGCACTGCTACGTGGACGGGGGCCAGGCGGCCCTGCGTAGCGTACCCGCAGATGGCTTTCATGCTCACGCCTTGAGGGCCGAACCGTTTCTCCGCCATCTCGAAGGGTGTCGCGCCTACGTGGGCACCGCCGGCTTCGAGTTGGTGTGCGAGGCGTTCTACTTGGGGAAGCCTGCCTTGCTGGTCCCGACCGAAGGACAATACGAGCAGACGCTCAACGCCTGGGACGCCCGCCGCGCCGGCGCGGCAGTGGTGGGAACGTACGCCGACCTCGACGGGTTCTGGGCCGATCCGCCCGTGCCCGGCCGTGAGGCGGTCGAGGACTTCCGTGGCTGGGTGAGGAGGGCGCCGGACATGCTGGTCGACATCGTCGAGCGCGCGGCGGCACGTTGACGCTGCGCATCGAGCAGGTGGATGGACGGAGCGGCGTCGCGGCGTTCATCGATGCGGCCTGGAAAGTGCAGGCCGGCCGGGGGACGCTGTGGGTGCCGCCCCTCCGGGCCATGGTGAAGGACGGCCTCGACGTGCGCGGCAATCCGTTCTACCGGGAGGCGGACCGGGCGCTCTTCCTGGCGCGGCGCCGGGGCGAGGTTGTCGGTAGGATCGCGGCGGTCGAGAACCGCTGGCACAACCGGCATCACGACGATCGCGTGGGCTTTTTCGGGTTCTTCGAATGTCTGGACGACCACGAGACAGCCCGTGAGCTCCTTGCTGCAGCAGAGCGCTGGCTGATTGCCCGCGGGCTCACCACCGTGCGCGGGCCCATGAGCCCATCGATGAACCACGAGTGCGGGCTGCTGGTGGACGGCTTCGACGCCCCGCCGGTGCTCATGACACCCTGGAATCCTCCCTACTACGGCTCCCTCGTCGAGGGCGCCGGGTACGCGAAGGCCCAGGATCTACTGGGCTACTGGATCCCCGCAGGCGACAAGCTCGCGGTGCCCGACCGCGTGCGACGCCTCGCAGAGCGCGCGCTGCGGAGCACACGAGTTACGTTCCGCACCCTCGACGTCGACGTGCTCCAACAGGAAGCGCGCAAAGTGCTGGACCTCTACGTCGAGGCCTGGTCGGGCAACTGGGGCTTCGTGCCTCCGTCGTGGGACGAGTTCTGGCACACCGCACGCGACCTGAAGTCCGTGCTCGCCGCGGAGTTCTCCTTCGTGGCCGAAGTCGACGGGGAGATCGTCGGCTTCATGCTGATCGCGCGTGACATCAATGTCTTGTTGCGCGACATGCCTTCGGGCCGACTCTGGCCCACGAACCTGGTGCGCCTCCTTCTCGGCTTGAAGAAGATCATGCGCGGCCGCGTGGTCTTGCTCGGCCTCCGGTCGGAATACCGGAACCGCGGACTCTTCCCGCTCTTCGCGTACGAGGCGGCGCGTCGGGCGCTGGCGATCAATGCCGAAGGCGCGGAGGCGTCCTGGGTCCTCGGCGACAACGAGGCGCTCGTGGCGCCGCTCGAGGCGATGGGCCTCGCCGCCTACAAGCGCTGGCGCATTTACCAAAAGTAGGCTGCCAGCCGGAGCGACGAGAACGCGTCCGCGCCGTCAGCGGTGCGCGCCCTAAGCGCTCGCGTCCTACGCGCTCTGAGGCTCCAGCACCTTCGTCGGCTTCGACCCAGCTGCGGCGACGACGAGATATGCGCTCGCGGCGACCGCCAGCGACAGCAGGTACGGGTAGGGCACCAGCAGAACGTAAGCACCCAGAATCCAAGTGCTCACACCCGCGACCAGTGCTGCGAGCGCGCTCGCCGTGCCACCGATGCGCGTGAATAGGCCGAACACCACCACGGTCACGACGCCGGCGCTACCGAACGAGGAAGCTTCTTCCACCAGCTCGTAGACGCGCTCTGCCCTGACCGCCATGAGGTAAGCCACGATGCCGAACACGGCGACGCCAGCCCGCGCGATGCGAACCTTCGCCCGCTCCGTCAGACCTGGCCGCATCTGCACGATGACGTTGTGGGACACGAGCGCGGAGGCCATCAGGAGCGCGCTGTCGACGGTCGAGAGGATGGCGGAAACCAGTCCGCCCGCGAATAACACGAACAGGAACGTCGGCAGGTACTGCTGCGCGAGGGCGGGCAGAATCTGTTCGGGCTCTTCGAGGCCGGGCAGAAGCGACGCGCCCATCAGCCCGAGCGCCACGGGCATGAGACCTATCGTGAGGTACGCCACGCCTCCCGCGACGGTCGCGTTCCTGGCCACCGCCGCGGAGCGGCTCGCGAGCATGCGCGCGACGAGCTCGGCAGCCACCATCGAGCCCACGATCGGCACCGTCCACTCCTCGATGATCTCCAGGAGCGGTCGGGGCTCTGCCCCGAGCGGGTTGAACTGCGCGGGCTCGAGCGCCGCCAGCGGCTCGAGGCCTTCCGTGCGCAGAATGGTGACCATGAGAACGATCAGCCCGAACACCAGCGCGCTCCCCTGCACCACATCGGTCCAAGCGTCCGCGAGTAACCCGCCGAACATCGTGTACGCGATCACCACGACTGCGGCGAAGGCCAGCATGGCCTCGACCTCGAAGCCCGAAGCCGAGGAGAGCACCTGCCCGAACGCCCGAATCTGAGCCGCCGCCCAGAAGAGCGACGTCGGCACGATCAGAAGCACGGCGAGCCGCTCGACTGATGTGTCGAAGCGCAGCCGGAAGAGGTCAGCCAACGTCGTGAGCTTCAGTTTCCACAATGGGACGGCGAAGACGAGCCCCGTCAGAATCACGCAGATTCCATAGCCGAACGGATCGGCGGAGCCGCCCGCCATTCCTCGCTCGTAGATCGCGCCCGCAGCTCCAATGCACGTCTCGGCGCCGAACCAAGTGGCGAACACGCTGAACGTGGCCAGCACGGGGCCGAAGGACCTCCCTGCGACCAGGTAGTCGGCCTCGGTCTCGATGCGACGGGACACGACCACCCCAATCGCCAGCTGGACGAGGATATACGCCAGGATCCCCCAGAGCAGGGGCGTCACGCGCCGCTCATCCCGCCCGACCGCCGTCGCGTGGGCACGCCGTGCGCCTGCATGGCCTCCTCCGGATGGGGTGCGCGCGGCGCATGTTACGGGGCGGCATCCGGAGGGACAACGCGCCGGTCATCTGACGGATCCGAGACCGGAAGCCACCCGCCGAGTCCCGGACCCACTCCTACCCTGACGTGGTAACCACACGCAGAAGGCCTATCGACCGAGCCACGAGGGCAAATCCATGAGACGAGTGACGAGTACCGCCTTGTTGTTCCTGTGGGGATTCGCGTCGGGGCTCACGGCGCAGCAACGCCTGGCTAGCGTGGAACAGTCGCTCGGGTTCTCGGGCGCGCTGGCGGGCCGCGCGGGGCCGGCGAGCCTCAACTGGATCGACGACGGGCGGCGCTTCTCGTACACAGTGACCAACCCTCAGACCCGTCGCTCGGAGGTGCGCGGCTACGACGCCGCCACGCAGCGCGACGAGCTGCTCTTCGACCCGTCTACGCTCATGGTCCCGGGGACGAACCAACCGCTCGAATACGAGTCGTTCACCTGGTCGAGCGATTCCGAGCACATCGTCTTCCAATCCGACTTCCGCCCCATCTACCGCAACTCCGGCGTCGCCGACTTCTACATCTACGGCGTCGACGATCGCTCGGTCGTGCTCGCAGCCGACGACGCGCGCACGGCTGAACTGTCGCCGGACGGCGCCTTCTTTGCGTACGAGCGCGGGGGTGACCTCTACGTGTACGACACGAACGCTGACACCGAGAGGCGCCTCACGGCCACGGGAACCGAAACCGTGTGGAACGGCGTCTTCGACTGGGTCTACGAGGAAGAGTTCGGACTCACTCAAGCGTGGAATTGGAGTCCCGACAGCCGCCGCATCGCCTACTGGCAGACTCGCGTCGCCGACGTACCCACCATCCAAATCACGGACTGGGAGGGCCAGTACCCGAGCTGGACCGTCATGCCCTATCCGAAGGTGGGGCAGCCGAACTCCGAGGTGCAGATCGGCGTCGTCGACGTCGCAACGGGCGAGACGCGGTGGATGGAGGTTGGCATCGCCGACGAGCACTACGTCCCGCGCATCTACTGGACCAGCGACCCCAGCACGCTCGCGGTCGTCACGCTCAACCGCGCCCAGAACCATCTCCAGCTCTTCTTCTTCGACGTGCGCTCGGGCGAGCGCCGTCAGGTCATGGAGGAGCGAAGCGAAGCGTGGATCGACGTCTTCGACTTCTTCGCGAGCGTGCTGCACTACTTCTACTTCCCGGAGGGCGTGCGCGAGTTCTTCTGGATCAGCGACCGGGACGGCTACAACCACCTCTACCGCTACTCGTACGACGGGCGGCTGCTCAACCAGGTCACGCGCGGGGATTGGGTGGTGACGCGCGTGGAGGGGATCGATGCTGCGTCGCAGACGATTTTCTACACGGGGACCGAGGCGAGCCCGCTCGAGCGCCATCTGTACTCGATTCGCTTCGACGGCAGCAACAAGCGGAAGCTCACGCCCGAGGCGGGCAATCATTCCATCGACATGTCGCCGAACACGGACTTCTACGTGGACACGTGGTCGAGCACCACGAGGCCGCGCCAGGTCGAGCTCTGGAGCACGGAGGGAAGCGGCCGACGCCTGGCCACGCTGGAGGCCAATGCCCAGGTCGACCAGCTGGTTCGAAACTACGCGTACAGCCCGAACGAGCTCTTCAGCTTCGTGACCACGGACGGCGTTCGCCTCGACGGTGCCATGGTGCGCCCGCCGAACTTCGACGCTTCGCAACCACACCCGGTGCTGGTCTCCATCTACGGCGGCCCCGGGTCGCAGCAGGTCTACAACGAGTTCGCCTCGGATGGCTGGGCCCAGTATTTGGCGCAGCAGGGATACATCGTGGTCGGCCTCAACAACCGGGGCTCGGGCAACTACGGCCGCGACTTCATGGAAGTCGTCTACAAGGAGCTCGGCCGTTGGGAGGCGAACGACTTCGCCGAGCTGGCCCGCTGGCTCGCAACCCAGCCGGGTGTGGATGGCGGGCGGATGGCCATCCTCGGCACCAGTTACGGCGGATACATGGCGGTCATGACACTCCTGCGGCACCCCGGCGTCTTCAGGCTCGGCGTCGCCAACTCGCCGCTCACCGACTGGCGGCTCTATGACACCATCTACGCCGAGCGATACCACGGGCTCGTCCAAGACGACGACGCACCGTATGAGACCAGCTCGGTCCTCAACAAGGTCGAGTCCCTCCAGGATCACCTTCTCTTGATCCACTCGGGCATGGACGAGAACGTGCACCCCCAGAACACCATGCAGCTCCTGACGGCGCTCATCGGGGCCGGCAAGGATGCCGACTTGCGCTTCTTCCCGCCCGGCGCGCATGGCGCGGCGTACGACTTCCCCAGCTACGTCACCATGCACGAGGTCTACACGAACCAGCTCTGCGAGTACGTGGCCACCAGCTGCACTCCCACCAACCTCAACCGATGACCTGACGACGCTGTTATCATTCGCGCCGTCCGTGCCTCACGATATACCGAACTCGACAGAACCATACACGACATGACACAAAGCGAAGCGCTACGACAGTTGGACGAGATGATCCGCGAGCGGTCGATCCTCCAGCACCCGTTCTATCGGGCGTGGAGCCAGGGGATGCTCACCAAGGATCAGCTCGCCACGTATGCGCGCATCTACTACGCTCACGTCGAGGCCTTCCCGCGCTATCTCGAGGCGGCCCTGGCTCACGCCGAGGATCCCCAAGTGCGCGCGGAGCTCGCCGACAACCTGGCGGACGAGATGGGCAACCCGGCGCCGCACGACGCACTCTGGCTCGACTTCGCGGAGGGCGTGGGGGCCAATCGCACGGACGTGATGGCCTCAGGGCCTCATCCGCACGCAGCGGCTATGGTGTCGACGTTCACCAAGTTGACCGCCGAGAGCTTGGCGACCGGCGTCGCGGCGCTTTACGCGTATGAGTCGCAGCAGCCGGACGTCTCGTGCACCAAGGCGCATGGCCTGCGCGAGTTCTACGGCATCGAAGAAGCGAGCACCCTAGCGTACTTCACTGTGCACGAGGCCGCCGACGTCCGCCACCGCGCGGGCGAACGCGAGGCGCTCGCCGCGTGCCTCGCTGCGGGCGTGCCGGCTCACGTGATCCACGGCGCGGCGGCGGAAGCGCTCGACGCGTACTGGGGTCTGCTCGACGGCGTCTGTGCGGAGGTCGGCATCTCCTGCTGAACGGGATGATCGAAGCCCGCAAATGTCGGAAGGCCGACTAGCGACTCGGTGGCCGGAGGACCTGCGGCCCAAGTTGGTTGCGGTCCTCCGCGAAGGGCTCACGAAAGACATCGTCCTCCACGACGTCCTCGCGGGCGTCGTCGTGGGCATCGTGGCGCTCCCGCTCGCGATCGCATTCGGGATCGCGTCGGGCGTGCGCCCTGAGCAGGGGCTCTACACGGCGATCGTGGCGGGACTCGTCATCTCCGTGTTTTCGGGGAGCCGCGTCCAGATCGGTGGGCCGACGGGGGCGTTCGTCATCCTCGTCTTCTCGATCGTGCAAGAGTTCGGGTACGATGGTCTGGCGGTCGCGACCCTGCTCGCCGGTGCGCTCCTCATCGCGATGGGGTGGGCCCGCCTGGGCGCGGTCATCCGCTTCATTCCCTATCCGGTGACCGTGGGCTTCACCACGGGTATCGCGCTCGTCATCGCCATTGGGCAGATCCCGGACGCTTTCGGCCTACGCCTCGCCGATGCCGAAGCGGACTTCCTGCCGCGCGTCCTTTCGTACTTCGACGCCCGCGGCACCGTCGACCCGGTGGCGCTGACTCTCACCGCGGCCACCATCGCCGTCTTGTTGGTGTGGCCGAGGGTGTCGCGCAGGCTCCCCGGCCCCCTCGTTGCGCTCGTGCTCACCACCGCGGTCACCCACTTCCTCGACCTGGACGTCGAGACCATCCAGAGCCGCTTCGGCGGCGTCCCCTCGACGCTCCCCGAGCTCCGTGTCCCGAGAGTCGACCTCTCCGTAGTTCCCGACCTGCTCCAGCCCGCGCTCGCGATCGCGCTCCTCGCCGGTATCGAGTCGCTCCTCTCGGCGGTCGTCGCAGACGGCATGACGGGGCGACGCCACCGGGCCAACGCGGAGCTCGTGGCCCAAGGGCTCGCGAACCTCGCGTCGCCGCTATTCGGCGGTATTCCCGCGACGGGGGCGATCGCTCGCACGGCGACCAACGTGAAGAACGGGGGCCGTACGCCGGTCGCGGGCATCGTGCACGCGCTCACCCTGCTCGTCGTCCTCACGACGATCGGTCGCTGGGTCGCGCTGGTGCCCATGGCCGCACTCGCGGCCCTTCTGCTGGTGGTCGCCTACAACATGAGCGAGCTGCGCGTATTCCGCTGCCTCTTGCGAGGCCCGCGGAGCGACGTGCTCGTCCTGTTGACGACCTTCTTGCTGACCGTGCTGGTCGACCTCGTCATGGCGATCGAGGTGGGTATCGTGCTCGCGGCCCTGCTCTTCATCCGTCGCATGAGCGAGGTGACGACCGTGCGCGCGATCACCGATGAGCTCACCGACGAAGAGCGCGCGAGCTTCGCCGCAGAGGACGCCGACGTCGTGTTGCCCGACGGAACCGAGGTCTTCGAGGTGGCCGGTTCGTTCTTCTTCGGCTCGGCGCAGCGGTTCAGCGAGGTGCTGTCCGAGATTCGCAGCAGGCCACGCTTCGTGATCCTCCGCATGCGCGACGTTCTCGCACTCGACTCGACGGGGCTCTACGCGCTCGAGCAGGTGCACGACCGCCTGCGCAAACGCGGCACACGTCTGATACTCTCGGGCGTGCACGCGCAGCCGATGAACGTGTTGGTCCGTGCGGGAACGTACGAGCGTCTCGGCGTCGACAACATCAAAGCCACGTTCCGGGAGGCCGCGGTCCGTGCTTGGGAGCTGAGCGACGAAACGCCGCCGGTGCCAACGCAGGCCGACGCAGGGACTTCGCCGACGCGGTAGCCGCGACCACTGGATGCCCCCCCAAAACGCAACTCGGCCCGCCAGCGCGCGGTGGCGCCGGCAGGCTGGTTGCAGTCTATTCGCGGCTCCGAGCCGCGCGCAGGTCCCTACCGCGGCGCGGGCGTCGCGTTCTCCGAGCTCTCTTGGAAACGCGCGCCCCGCAGCACGCCCTCGAGCGCATAGTTGCCCTCGTGGCAGGAGTACTCGTACACCAGGTCGTGCAGTGCACGGAACGGGACCTCACCACCCCAGGGCATCGTGTAGATCTCCGGGTCGTCGATCGTAAATCCGTAGATGATTGTTTCCTCGTCCGTGCGCGTGAAGCGCTCGGTGACCTTGGCGTTCGGAGAATAAGGCACGCCGCGGAACCCGAAGTCTGGGTTCATGTTCGTCGTCTCGACGACCAGGGTGTTCCCCTCCCAGCGACCCCACGAGTCGCCGAACCACGGCGTCACGCCCTCTGGTAGGCGATTGGGCTCACCGAGGCGGATGATGCGCACGTCGTGCACCATCTCCGCCATGATCATCACGTGATCCTGGTTCTGCACGATCGTATAGTTGTTGTTGTACCAGTAGTTCGGCAGCATGGGCGGGCCGGCGCTCGAGCCGAACGAGACGATGCACCGCTCGGCGAGCGGTCGCAGCTCCGGGTGATCGTACTCCCCGAACCGTCGGCTCTGCTGCCGCATCTCGGCGATGATCTGCTGCGCGTGCGGTGTGAACGCAGGCACCCGCCCGTCCGGAGGGAACGTCACGAGCGACGCGCGCGGCTCACCTCTCACCACCGCAACGCGCTCGCCCGGATCGCGGTAGACCTCGTTGTAGCAGGTCGTCCCGGAGTCGATGCACACGGGGTTGTCGCCGCCCGGCGGGAGCGCTCGGTTGGGGTCGCTGGGCGCGGCCCGGTCCTCGACGAGCTGCGCCTGCCCGGCCTCGATCCGATGCACTTCATCCTGGGTGAGCACGGGCTCTTGCCCGGCGGGCCGTGTGAGCGGCGTCAGCGTCGCATTGCTCCAGTTCCCCTGGAGGTCCGGGTGGCCCCATGCAGTCCTGGGCGCCTGCCAGCCTGCAGCCTGCGCGTGCACCGAAGCAGCTGACATGACTAGCGCCGCCGCTGCCGCCGTGAACAGCCGGACGATCGAAGGACTCCGATCCATGCACCCTCCCAAGTCGAATGAACTAGCCAATATGCGTCCCTTTCCGAGGACGAGCCAGTCGGGCGCGCAGGCGTTGCCGCTGGGCCATTCTTTGAAGGCTCTTCGCCTCCTGCCTCCAATGCGCTCCGCCGTCTCCGGGGATCCCTGCTGCCCGCCGTCGTTCGATACTGTCGGCTACGACCCCCTCCAAGACCGGCTCCGGGAGCGGCCAGAGCATGTGGAGCAGCGGTTTCGTCGGCGCGCGTAGGTCCATCCCCTCGATCTCCCTCGGCCAGTACATGGCGGCCGGCTGCGGGAGCGTGCCCAAGCGCCGCCGCCCGCCTACGATTCCAAAGGCGATCTCGTCACCGAGCCAGCGGCCCATGAGGATCGACCCGCGCAGCGCGGGCCGCGCCTCGGTCAGATAGCACCGGAGGCAATCCTCCATGATCTCGATCGCTTGCGGCTTCCGGAAGCAGAAGAGTCCGCTGTTGGTCTTGAGGTACCGGTCGAGGCCAAAGCGCTCCATGAGCGCACGCGTCGAGAAGCCGTGGTGGCTCTCGTCGTCTGCCGCGGTGAGCAGCTCGCCGAGCATGACCAAGTCGTGCTCGGCCAACGCGTCGATGAGTCCGTCCAAACTCCCCAGCACGATACAGTCGGCATCGACGAAGGTCGTCTCCTCGAACGGGCTCGCATCGGCGCAGCCGTACTTGAGTGCACGACCGTTGAGGAACCTGGGCGACACTGGCACCACCGCATTAAATACGCGCTTGTAGCGCTCGTCCGTGACCTTCTCCAGGTGCCTGTCGACGGCGATCGCCACCGGGAGCCGGGTGTGCGACCGCAAGGAAAGCGCCATATCGACAGCCATCTCGAGGTAGTGCTGCGATCCCACGGCCATCGTCAGGTAGCCGCGGGAGCCCTGCGCTGGAGTCACTCCGCCTGGCACCGTTGCTTGCACGCCACTCGACGCGGGCGCGCGCTGTCGACGCACGACGTTCCTGACGAACGGGCGTGCGGACACGAGCGGGAGTGTCACGGGCCAGCGGCGGCGCAGGCGCACCCGTCCCGCAGCGGCGACGGGCAGTAAGTCCTCCAGCGCGTTCGCGAGCGTGCGAAACTGCCGCTGCGGCGCGAAGTATTCGCGGAACGCATCGAAGGCGGCCATCCCCAGGGCCCGCCATTCTGCCTGGCGCTCCGCGAGAATGCGCGGGAGGTCGCCGACTCGGCGCTCGGGAACGAAGACGGCGCACGATTCCCAGGCCGGACCCTTGGGCGGCACCCAGCGGTCTGCCAGGATCACGGGCGCCACGCCGAGCGCCATCATTTCGTAGAGCCGGAGGGTGGAAGTCGCCCAGCCGCGCGGACAGAGGGCGAAGCGCGAGCGGAGCGCCACGTCGACGTAACTCCGCTGTGCCTGTCCGGGGCTCGACACGTTCCCCGTGAAGTGGCGGTAGCTCCGGGTGGAGTCGACTACGTGCGTCGTCTCGGCGGGATGAGCGATGCCGAAGAGCCGTTCCCGCACGGGGTGACTTCTCCGCCCCACGAACGAGTAGAGCAAGTCCGGCTCGCGCTCGGGCGGCGCGGCCGCGTTCATGTCGATGCACAGGTTCATCGCGTTCGGCGTCCAGCACGGATAGCCGATCGCCCGCGCGATCTCCTCGTCGCCCTCACGTCGCGGCAGCGAGGTGTACAGGCCTGGGAGGAGTCGGAAAGGCCTCGCCTCCTCCGAGTGGATGAACACCTTGTCCCAATGTGCGCGAATCGATCCGTCGTGACGCAGCGCGCCGGCGAGCCGCGGCCCCCCAACCGCGTCCGTGAGCAAGATCGCATCAGCCCCCCGCTCGTCATCGGTGAGCGAGTGCGGGCACGCCGGATCGAGCGACGCCAGCCAGGCCAAGTGATGGGCCTGACCGGATTCTCGCTTCGAGTCGGGGGCAAGCGATTTGAGCGCTACCAGCATGCGTACTGCGGCCTTTCGTTCGGGCAGCGGGGGTTTGGGCCGGCCTCGTTGGGCGGGCGCCCGATCCTATATGACGCGTGGCTAGTGCGCTACGCTCCGTTTCATGGAGAGTGCGGCCGCTGCGTACCCGCCTCCTGCGCCATCGACGAAGTGGAAGTGTGCACTCTGACGCTCCTCGATCAAGCAGGTCATCACCGCCGCCTTGGCCACGTGCATGCCGAAGGCCAGTCGCCCCTCGGCCCGGCACCCCGCCAAGTACCCCGTCAGCTCCTCGCGCTGCTGCGCTGACCCCGAGAGCACCAAGCGCAGACTCCCGTCGAACTTCCGGAAGTCCGTGTTCGCCACCAGGTCGGTTTTGTATGCCCCCCAGTCGGTACTCCTGGTGCGCACGCCGAAGCGTAGCAGTACCCAGCCAATCAGAACGTCTCGGCGCAGACGCAGCCGGACGAGCCAGCGTCGGAGGTTTCCGGCTCGCCACTCCCTCAGGCCGACCTCATTGTCCAGCACGGCACGCGCCGTCGTGACCTGCAGGCCCTCCTCGACGACAGGTCGGCATTCCTCCGCCTCCCCATAGATCCGCCGGATCTGTCCCATCACCTCGCTGTAGGTGGTCAACGCGGCATCGTGCCCCTCGGCGTTCACGATCACCGCCACGGTCTCGTCGTGCGGGCTCGGGATCTCGCTCCATCGACACTCGAGTCCCCTATAGTCGGCCGCCGCGCCGGGATCGGGCTTCACTTGGAACGCCTCGGGCAGCCCGCCGTCCTTCAGTCTTCGCTCGACGAGCGAGGCACCCCCTCCGAACAGCGCGCATTGCAGGTAGTGGGCCGACACGCGGTGCCGCGCGACCAACACGTCGAGCCCCTGGCTCCGCACCCAAGACACCGGCGTCACGCAAGCGCGCAGAGTGAGGTCGAAGCTCGCGTGCGCCATGGCGATCGTGGCCGAAAGCGCCTGCCGGCATGCGGGCACGAAGCGCTCCGGCACCAACACCACGGCCCCGTCGCCTCCGAACACGTAGGGCACTTCGACCGGCCGGGCCACGTTTCGCACGGCCGCGATGACCGACACGCCCACCGTGTTCACGTGCTTGTACCGCCCACCGTCGATCGCGGCGGTGGAGTTCTTCACGTCCGCAGCAACGACCCACCAATCGTCCGGGACCGGAACGTAGCTCGTCCCGAGCGCCAGTTGCTCGAAGTTATCGACTGGCTCGATCGAGCCGTAGAACGAGTCCGTGGTCACGGCCTCTGCACTCTTCGGGGTCAGTGACGAGGCATCACGGCTTTCAAGCTACCATCCCTCGGCTCCGGTGGCGGCCCCGCTGCGTCAGCGGATATTGCTGCGAAGTCGATGTCCCCGAACTCGAGGAGCCCATGCTCAGCAAGTCGATCCGGATCGCATTCGTCGCGGCCTTTCTCGCCACCCTTCCCGGAACGGTCTCCGCTCAGATGCAGACGTGGAAGGACGTCCAAGTCGCCGACGTCCAGACCATGAAGGACAAGTTCGTCGGCCTCGCCGAAGCGTTCACCGAGGCTCAGTACGACTACCGGCCCATGGAGGGCGTGCGCTCCGTGAAGGAGGTGCTCGCGCTCGCAGTGGTCGAGGCACACATCTTCCCGACCGCCTGGGGCGTTACGGCTCCGGCTGGCACGGGGACCGGCTTCGGGCCGGAGAACCAGCGGGTGGGCGCGCTCAACAGGGCCCAATTGATCCGCGAATTGAACTCGGCGTTCGATCACCTCATAGGCGCTGTCCGCAACATGGACGAGGCGAAGCGCAATGAGCCGTCGACTTATTTCGGGCGCCAGATGCCGGTGCACGCGAACATCGCGACCGGCATGGCCGACATGCACGAGCACCTCGGTCAGCTCATCGCGTACGCGCGCGCCAACCGCGTGGTGCCGCCGTGGAGTAGGTGAGCTGAGAAGCTCCGGCTTCCCCGTCGGCGCGCGCCGACGGGGGGCCACCTACAGCAGGATCGCCGCCGGCTCCTCGAGCATACCCTGCAGCGTCTGCAGGAAGACTGCACCCGTCGCGCCGTCGATCACTCGGTGATCGCAACTCATTGTGATGCGCATGCGGGGCTGCACGACCACCGCGCCGTCCACCACGACCGCCCGCTCCTCCATCGCGCCGATGGCCAGAATGCCGGCCTCGGGCGGGTTGATGATCGCGGTGAACTCCTGAATGCCGAGCATACCCAGGTTCGACACGGAAAACGTGGAGCCCGTGTACTCTTCCGGTTGGAGCTTCCGCTCCTTGGCGCGTCCGGCGAGCTCACGCACCTCGGCACTCAGCTGCGCTATCCCCTTCGCGTGGGCGTTCTTCACCACCGGCGTGATGAGCCCGTCGCCGATCGCGACCGCGACGCCGAGGTGAACCGCGTGAAAGCGACGGATGAACCCGTCGTGCCACTGCGCGTTGCACTCGGGGTGGCGGCGTAGCGCGCCCGCGACCGCTTTGAGCACCAGATCGTTGATGGAGACCTTGAGCCCCTGCTTCTCGAGCATCGCATTGATGCTCGCGCGCGCCGCGACGACTCGCGTCATGTCGACGTCCACCGTGAGGTAGAAAGTCGGCACCGGGCCGATCGACGTGGCCAGCCGCTTGGCGATCGTCTTCCGCATCTGCGAGCTGGGCACGTCCGTGTACTCGGCCTCGTTCGGTACCCACACCGCTGCCGGTGCCGGCGCCGCCGGTGCCGCGATGCCCGCAACCTTGGCGGCTTCGATGTCCCGCTTCACGACCCGACCACCCGGCCCGGACCCCTGGACACGCGCGAGATCCACGCCCATGTCCTCGGCAAGGCGGCGAGCGAGCGGGGAGGCCTTCACGCGCCCCCCGTTCCCGGCCGCCGCCGGGGCGGGCGCGGAGGGAGTCGCGGGAGCCTTCGGAGCCGACGGAGCTGGAGGGGTCGCGGAAGCCCTGGGGACCGGCGGCGCCTCCGGCGCTTCGGCCTTCGCGGCCAGAGCCGTGGGCGGCGCGGCTGCCGCGACGACGCCCCCACCCGATGAATCAATGCCGGAGATGTCCTCGTCCTTCCCTGCGATCACCGCGATGACGGCTCCCACGGGTGCCGTGCCGCCGGGCCCGACGAAGATCTTCCTGAGAACCCCGTCGCCGCGCGCGACGAGCTCCATGGTCGCCTTGTCGGTCTCGATCTCGGCGAGCACGTCGCCGCTCGCCACCGAGTCGCCCTCCGCACGGAGCCACTGCACGAGTTGGCCCTCTTCCATCGTGGGAGAAAGCGCCTCCATGTGAACCTTGGTCGCCACGTCAGATCGTCCTTTGGCAGGTCAGCGGTAGAGCAGCTTGTTGCACGCCTCGACCACGAGCTCGGCCGACGGCTTCGCCAGCATCTCGAGGTTCTTCGCGTACGGCATCGGGATGTCCGCCTGCGTCACACGCAGGATCGGGGCGTCGAGGGCGTCGAACGCCTCCTCCTGGATCATCGACACGATCTGCGCGCCGGTGCCCGCGTACGGCCATCCCTCCTCCACGTACACCACGCGATTCGTCTTCGCCACCGTCGTGAGGATCGCGTCCATGTCGAGCGGACGGATGGTGCGCAGGTCGAGCACGTCGGCCTCGACGCCATCCTTGTGCAGCTTGGCCGCAGCCGCGAGCGCCACGTGGATCATCTTGCCATGCGTGATGATCGAGACGTCCGAGCCAGCTCGCTTCAGGTCGGCCACCCCCAGCGGAATGACGAAGTCCTCGTCGTCGGGCACCTCGCCCTTCGAGTTGTAGAGGAGCTCGCCTTCCATGAACACCACCAGGTCGTCGTCGCGGATGGCCGCCTTGAGCAGCCCCTTGGCGTCTGCCGGCGTACCCGGCGTCACGACTTTGCAGCCGGGCGCATGCGTGTAGTAGGTCTCGCACGCCTGCGAGTGCTGGGCGGCCAGCTGGAGCGCCGCTCCCGTCGGACCCCGGAACACGATCGGCATGTCGAACTGCCCATCCGACATGTAGTGCAGCTTGGCCGCGTTGTTGATGATCTGGTCGAGCGCGAGGAACGCGAAGTTGAACGTCATGAACTCGATGACAGGACGCAGCCCGACCATCGCCGCCCCCACGCCGAGCCCGCCGAAGCCGAGCTCGCTGATGGGCGAATCGACCACTCGCTTGGGGCCGAACTCGGCCAGCAGCCCCTTGCTCACCTTGTACGCGCCGTCGTACTCGGCGACCTCCTCGCCCATGAGGAAGACGTCCGGGTCGCGCCGCATTTCCTCGCGGAGCGCCTGATTGAGCGCGTCTCTGTAGGTCAGGACCGCCATCAGTCGCGCCTCCGGCTATCGAAGAAGAGGCGCCCGTGCGGGTTCACCTCCGCCCATACGTTGCGGTAGAGCGCCTCGGGTCCAGGGACCGGCGAGTTCTCGGCGAAGTCTGCGGCCTCGCTCGCGAGGCGTCGGGCGTGGGCGTCCATCGCCTCGAGCCCTTCTTGGTCCAGGATGCCGCCGCTGAACAGCTTGTCGCGCAGCACCACGATGGGGTCGTCCTCCTTCTTCTTGCGCTCCACCTCTTCGGTGGGGCGATAGGTTCCGGACACGGGGTCCGACATGGAGTGCCCGCGGAACCGGTACGTCTCCAGGTTGACGAATCTGGGCCCGGAACACTCGCGCACCTCCTGCACCAGCTTGCGGAAGAGCGCGTAGGTCGCGAGCACGTCCTGGCCATCGACCGAGGTGCCCGGGATGCCGTGCGTGCCCGATTTCTCCTGCATGTCGGTGAGTGAGACCCGGCTGAAGGCGGTGCCCATTCCGTACTCGTTGTGCTCGACCACGTAGATCACCGGCAGCTGCCACACGGCGGCCATGTTCAGGGACTCATGGAACGCACCCTGATTCACGGCGGCATCGCCCATGTAGCAGACGACTACGCTGTCTTCCTCGCGGTACTTGATCTTCCACGCGAAGCCCGTCGCCACCGGCACCTGCGCGCCGACGATCCCGTGGCCGCCCATGAACCGGACGTGGGCACCGAAGATGTGCATCGAACCGCCCTTCCCGCCCGACGCACCACCCACACGGCCGTACAGCTCGGCCATCACGGCGTTGGGCGTGACGCCTTTCGCGATCGCCTGCGTGTGCGAGCGATACGCGCTGATCACGTAGTCGTCTTCGCGCAGCGCCTTGATGCTCCCGGCGCACGCCCCTTCCTGCCCGATGTGCAGGTGGCAGAAGCCGCCGATCTTCCCGATCGCGTAGGCTTCCTCGGCTTTCTCCTCGAAGCGGCGGTACACGAGCATGTCCTGCATCAGCTCGAGCGCCAGCTCGTCGCTCACGCCGTAAGCCTTCAGCACGTCCGGCTTGGTGGCGCCCTTTTTGGTCTTGGTTTCGGCCACGTCAGGCTCCTCTTACGTGCACGGCGCGTCGGGGCTCGATCTGCACGAGTCCCGGAAGCGGAACTTCGGCGGGAGCCCTCAGGTCGGCCTCCAGGATCTCCTGGACGCGCCCCGGACCACCCGCCTCCACCTCCCGCGCCTGCTCCTTGGCATGGTAACTGGATCGAACCAACGGTCCCGACTCCACGTGCTTGAAGCCGAGCTCTTCCTCCCCCACCCGCTTCCACGTCGTGAACTCGTCGGGCGTCACCCATCGCGCGACGGGCACGTGCATCGGTGAGGGCCGTAGATACTGACCGAGCGTGAGGATGTCCACCGCCGCCTCGCGGAGATCGGTCATCGCCTGACGGATCTCCTCCGGCCGCTCCCCCATCCCGAGGATGATTCCGGTCTTGGTGAGCATCCGCGGGTCGAGTCGCTTCACGGCCCCCAGGTAGGAGATCGAGCGCCAGTAGCGCCCACCAGGCCGCACCTCGGGATGCAGCCGCTCGACGGTCTCGAGGTTGTGCCCCAGGATCGCCGGCTTCGCCCGCACTACTGTGCCGAGAGCCTCTTCGCTCCCCTTGAAGTCGGGGATGAGCACCTCGACCGAGCAATCCGGTAGGAGGGCGTGGATGCGCGTGATGGTCTCCGCGTAGATCGCGGCGCCCCCGTCTTCCAGCTCGTCCCGGTTCACGCTGGTGATCACCACGTGCTCGAGCTGCAGCCGCGCCACCGCCTCGGCCACGCGGCGAGGCTCGTCGAGATCGAGCTCGGTGGGGAGCCCGTGCGCGACCCCGCAGTACTTGCAAGCCCGCGTACACACGTCGCCCAGGATCATGAACGTGGCGGTACCAGCCTCCCAGCACTCGCCGATGTTCGGGCAGCCCGCCTCCTCACAGACCGTGTGGAGGGACTCCGCCCGCATCAGACGTTGGAGCCTCAGATAGTTCGGCCCCCCGGGTGACCGGACCTTCAGCCACTCCGGCTTGCGCGACCGTAGCTCGACGGTCGCCAGCCCCTCGTGCGCTCGGATCTTCGAGCTCCCCTTGGGCGTCACCAAACCGGTGTCTTTCCCGGTGGGCGCGTACCCGCGGGGGGGCAGCAGCTCTATGTCCAAGAACTCACCTCGTTCGTCGCTACAGGCTGGCCGACCTCGGCCGACGAGCCAGGGAAAGAAAAGCCTACGGGCAGAGCCGACAACCCCGCAGGTCCCATCCTCAGGGCAGCTGCAGGTGGGCCTGGCGCTCCCGGCGGCGGCGAACGACCTCCTCGGCCACTCTGGCCGGATCGTCGGTCACGAGCACCCCGGCCAGGTCCTTCGCATCGATCTTGCCTTCTGCAACCATGGTCCGCCTCACCCAGTCGAGCAACCCGGACCAGTACGCCGAGCCGACGAGAATGACCGGAAAGTCGCGGACCTTGTCGGTCTGGATGAGCGTCAGGGCCTCGAACAGCTCGTCCAGGGTGCCGAAGCCGCCGGGGAAGATCACGAAGGCCTCGGCGTACTTCACGAACATCATCTTGCGCACGAAGAAGTACCGGAAGTCGATGGACACATCGAGGAAGTCGTTGGTCCGCTGCTCGAACGGCAGCTCGATGTTGCATCCCACCGATTGCACGCCCGCCAGCTTCGCGCCTTTGTTGGCGGCCTCCATGATCCCCGGGCCGCCCCCGGTGATGATGGCGAACCCGGCCTTCCCCAGCTGCCGCGCGGTCTCCACGCAGAGGCCGTACATCGGGTCGTGGGGGGTCGTGCGTGCCGAGCCGAACACCGACACCGCCGGCCCGATCTGCGACATCTCCTCGAACCCCTCGACGAACTCGCCCATGATGCGGAAGACGCGCCACGCGTCCTTGCCGATGGTGCGCAGGTCCTCGACGCTCCGAAGCAGCCTCTCGTCCTCGGTCGCGCGACCCGAGGCGCCGCGCCCGTCGGGCTCCGGACCTCCGGGCGTGATCACCGCGCCTCTCTGCGGCGTGGCCGATGTGCTATCCACCGCCCCGTGCGCTCCAAGGCGGCGCGGTGCTCATGAGGAGGACTCCACCCCAGCTCCGCGCGGATGCGCGCGGACGGGTATGGGTTCTCGCCCAAAGCGAGCTGGGTGAGCCGGTCCAGCGACAGATGCTTGGCTCCGGGAGTCCGCACACCGAGGCTCCCGAGGAGTCCGCCCCCACCCTGCACGAGGGCGCGAGGCAGGGTGACGAACTTCGGCTTGATGCCGAGTCCCGCCCCGAGCCATTCCATCAGCTCTCGCTGATTCAGGCGGTGGTCGAGACCGACGTCGTAGGTTTCGCCGCCGCACCCCGACTCGAGCGCCAGCCGAATCGCCACCGCGACGTTCCCTGCATAGACCACAGGCAGCGCATTGGTTGCTGAACCCAGCAGCGGGACGAGCGGGAGACGCAGCATGTCTCGAATGGCGGGCGCCATGAGGCGGTCGCCTTCGCCGTATACCGCGGACGGCCGCACGACCGTCACGGGAAAGCCGCGCTTCTCCTCGATGCCCCGTGCAACTTCCTCGGCTTCCCGCTTCGAACGGGCGTAGAGGTCGCCGGGCGCGAGGGGCGTGTCGATGGGCGTGGTCTCGTCGACGGGGCCAGGGGCGCTCCCGTAGACCGCCACCGAAGAGATGTGCACGGCTCCGGTGATCCCCGCCATACGCGCAGCCGTGAGCACGTTGCGCGTCCCGTCCACGTTCACCGAGCGCACTTTCGGCCACGACCCGCCCGCGTAGACGAGAGCCGCACCGTGCACCAAGTGCGAGCACCCCTTCATGAGGGGTGCCAGCGCTTCCGGCTCGTTGCGGATGTCACCCTCGGCGAGCTCGCACTCGACTTCTTCCAGCGCCACCGTGTCCACGCCCTTGCGATGCAGGGCGACGACCTCGTGCCCGTGGGCGCGCAGCTCGCGGGCGAGGTGCCACCCGAGAAGACCGGTCCCGCCCGTGAGAAATACGCGCATGTCGACGAGCGGGAGGCCGGGTCAGCGGGCGGCTAAGAACGCCTGCGCCGCGATCCGGGCAGACTCGAGCATACCCGAGTGTCCCTGGTACTCCGGCAACGGACGGGACGCTTCCTGGCCATACGCCTCAGTCAGTCGCCGGTAGTATCCGTCGGCTGCATCCAGTCGGCCCAACTCGATGGCAGCTTCGGCGGCCTCGCTCAGGCCGAGAATGTGGTTGGGCTCCGCCGCGAGGATCTGCTCCGCGTTGGCCAGCGCCGCATCCAGGTTGTTTGCCACACGGTTGAGCATGGCCAGATGGAAGAGTCCATCGTTGTCGAGTGGCTGAGCACGATCGTACGCCGCGATCGCCATGGGCAGGAAGGCCTGCGCGGAGGTCGAATCGCCGACGGACACCGACTCCATGACGCGATTGAACAGCCTATCCGCGGCCTCGCGAGGCGTCATCGTCGAGAGGTCCGGTGGTGTACCGGTGCCCGCGCCGGCGAACGGAGCGTTTGGGTTACTCGCCGGAGCGGAAGGACCACCCGGCTGAACCATGTTCACACCCACGACGACGATGAGCACGAACATCGCGGCCCCCGCGATCCACCAGGGCAGATTCTGTCCGCCGACCACTGCTGCGGCCGCGGCCCGGCGACCCGAGCCGGCCCCGTCGACTTTCGTTCCACACTGGTTACAGAACCCGGCGGCGGGCGCGACCTTGGCGCCGCATTGGTTGCAGAATCGCCCACCGAGCTTACCGCCGCAGTGCTGGCAGAAATTCCCGGTGGCGGGTTTGCCGCACTCTGGACAGTAGGGTTTCGAGCCAGCGCTCATGGTCTCAATGCGTTGAAGAGGAGCGGCCACGTAGCCATCGACTGCGCCCTGTAGTTCGGCTGGAACCCGAACAGAACCACCGAGCCCGACCCCACGTCAGCCTCCAGAATCGCGGGTTGACCTGCGACCTGCGACCCGCCGATCGCCCATCCTGACAGCAGCGGGTCACCCGTGCCGTACCGCGCCAGGACCCGCATTCGCGCATCGGTCACAGCGAAGGCGCGGCTCTCATCCCAGAACCACGCCGCGACCTCAGGAGGCATGCCCTCGTTCACGTCGGACCCCTCCTCGAGCTCCAGGCGGAGGAGTGATCCCGGAATGTAGAAGTCCGACCCCGACAGCCGCGCCGTGGCACTCCGGACCCTCAGGCCAAACAGGTCTGCGACGTAGTCTGTCGCTTGCTCGACGGCGACCACCCGACCGCCGTTCCGCACGAAGGCGCGCACCTGTTCCGAGCCGTCCTCGCCGAGGCCGCCCGAGTACGGGCGAGGCACCTCATCGTCAGCGAAGCCCTCGAGGATCGACCTCGCACTCTGGGACTGGAACAGGAGCACGTCGTAGTCGCGGAGCGCCCCGGCCTGGATGTCCGCGTCATGGAGCGTGTCATAGGCGAGGTCGTGCTGGTCGAAGACCCAGCGCTGCCACCCCGCCGTCATCGGCTCCTCCCAAGACTTGTACAGCGCGACCCTCGGCGCACCCGCCCCGAGCAGGTGTGGCGGAAGATGGAAGTCGAAGTCGGGAAGGGAGATAGGGGCGGACATGGGAGCTTCCACGGGCCCGTCCACCGCCACTGCCTCGAAGTCGAGCAGGTAGCCGAAGGTCTGGGCGGTCACATCGTACGGCTGCACTGGTGGCCCGCCGGGGTACTCGCGCAAATCGGGGTAGTGCTGAACCTCGAGCATCGCATTGGCGAAGCTGGCGTAGGGCTGCCGCATCGAGATCACATAGCTGCCGGCGGGGAACTCGAGCCCGTCGGCCGTGAAGTTCGCCTCCGCCCGCTGCACCTCCACTTCGGCCATCGTGAGCGCCCGGAGCGCATACTGGACTCCAGCGGGGTTGCCCTCGTCTGACGGAATGATCCACGCTTCGGGCCAGGAGTCCCACTTCTCCACTGCCCGTCTGTTGACGCCGTAGAAATTCTCGAGCCAGTAGCGCCGGTTCTTGGCCGCGTTGGTCAGCAGCGCGATCGCCCCGGCTTGCTGGTACTCGACGATGTCCGGGAGTCCCCACTCCCCTCCCGGCCAAGGCGCCGGGAAGTTCCACGACCGCCGGCCGGCGTCGTACCCGATGCCCAGGCCGAGCCGGCGGGCCGAAACGGTCACCGGCGTGGCGAGATCCGCTGACGCAGTCTCGGAGAGGATGCGCGCGCCGCCGTGGTAGTGCATGTACGCGCGGCTCGGCGAGTAGGCGTCGTAGACGCCGTTGATCACGACACCGAGCTTGCCTTGGCCGGTGAGCTCGGCGGCCATGTACGACCCGAGTTGATTGACCGCGGCAGTCAGCGCCGGGTCTACGTTCGGCTCCCAGGGCTCCACATAGGGCGGGAAGAAGATGCGGGCGCCGTTCGCCCCCATTTGGTGCACGTCGTGCACGATCTGGGGGTGCCAGGCGTTGTGCGCGCCGAGCACCGTCAGGGCGGTCTCCGCCTGTGTGAACGCGTACCAGTCTCGGTTGTTGTCGTGCCCGGTGTAGAAATGGTAGAGCCACGGCAGGGGCGCCGCCTCGAACTCCGTGCCCACGTGCTCATTGTACCAATCGGCTATCCATTGCAGTCCGTCCGGGTTTAGCGAAGGGATCTGCAGCACGATCACGTTTTCCAGGATCTCGAGAATCCGGGGGTCGTCGGAGGCGGCGAGCTCATAGGCGAGGCTCGCCGACATCTGGCTCGCGCCCACCTCGGTCGCGTGGATGCCCTGAGTGATCAGCACCACGGTCCTGCCCTGGTCGAGCAGCTGCTCGAGCTCCCCCTCGCTCGTCACCCGTCGGGGGTCGGCCAGCTTCTCCTGGATCTGCCGGAGCTCCTCCAGGCGAGCGTGGTTGCCGGGGCTCGTGATCGTCAGCATCACGAACGGCTGGCCCATGGTGGAGGGTCCCAAAGTGTCCACCGTGACGCGCGGGCTCGAGGCAGCGAGACGCTCGAAATAGGCCGTCAGCTGGTCCCAATTGGCGAGCTTCCGGTCCGCACCGACGTCGAAGCCGAAGTGCTCGCGGGGCGTCGGAACGGACTGCGCCGCGAGCGACGGCGCGACGAGTGCGATGGCCGCGAGGGCCGCGAGGGCCGCCAGCAGTCGTCGTTGCATCGAGGTCCCTGGAAGTGCGGGCGCCGCGGTTACCGCAGTCGCCCACGTCGACTTTTCCACACAGCCTGTGGATGGTACCCAACGCCCCGAGGGGCGGCAACGGATCGGGCCGACGGGGGAGGGGCACGCTTGGCCTCCGCGCCCGGCGGGCATACCGTAGGGCCGGACCCACTCGGTTTGGAGACGCCGTGAGACTTACTTGGCCGGTCGCGTTCCCAGCCCTCTGTGCCGTCGGGTGCGCCGGGGAGGCGGCGACGCCAACGATTTCCGCCGACGAGTTCGCAACCCATCTCGAGGTGCTCGCCTCCGACGCCTACCTCGGCCGCGGACCCGGCCACCCGGGCGGGGACATGGCTGTGGAGTACATCCGGGCCCGTTTCGAGGAGTATGGGCTGGAGGCGGTAGGAGGGTCCTATCTGCAGGCTGTTCCCATGGTGGGAAATACACCGGACGCGTCCAGCGCGTCACTCGTGTTCGAGGGGACGCGAGGCACCACTGCTCCGACCTACCTCGACGGCGTCGTGCTCAATCCGGGCGACCGAGAGGCCACGGCCGTCGACGCATCCGCGGAGCTCGTGTTCGTCGGCTACGGCATCGATGCACCCGAGGTGGGGTGGAACGACTTCGCGGGCGTGGACGTGCGCGGCAAGTACATCATGATCCTCGTGAACGACCCGCCGGCGCCTCCCGAGGAGCCGAGCCTCTTCGGCGGTATCGCCATGACGTACTACGGGCGCTGGACCTACAAGTACGAGGAGGCCGCCCGGCAGGGAGCCCTGGGGGCGCTCATCGTGCACGAGACGGAGCCTGCAGGGTATCCGTGGAGCGTCGTGCGCACTGGATTCGCGGGTGAGCAGTTCGCACTCCCGCTCTCTGCGGCCCAGCCCCGACCGGCGGGCCTCATCGGTTGGGTTTCACTCTACGCTGCGCGCGCGGCGCTCGCGACCGCTGGTCTCGATTACGACGTGTTGAAGGCGCAGGCCGCTCGCCGCGGCTTCACTGCCGTCGAGACCGGTATCACGGTCAGCGGCAGCGTAGTCGCCGCGACTCGCCGCGTCGACACACAGAACGTCGTAGGCCTGGTTCGGGGCTCGGAGCGGCCTGACGAGTACATCCTGCTCACTTCACACTACGACCACTTCGGCGTGGGCGCGCCAGTCGACGGAGACTCGATCTACAACGGCGCCTACGACAACGCATCCGGGACCGCGCTCATCCTCGCGATGGCGCGCGCACTTTCGGATTTGGACCCCCCGCCAGCCAGGTCCGTCCTCGTCATCGCGACGGGCGCCGAGGAGCGGGGCTTGCTCGGTGCGGAGCGGTACGTTCAGGCGCCCCTCGTGCCGCTGGCCCAAACGGTCGCCGAGATCAACTTCGACGAGGCCAATGTCTGGGGGGAGACCACGGACGTGACCGTGTTCGGAGAGGAGCGCACCGAGCTGGGCGTCTACGTGCGGGAGCGCGCCGCGGAGCTCGGCCTCACGATCATGCCCGACCCGAATCCGCCCGTGGGCACCTACTTCCGTTCCGACCACTTCCCGTTCGCACGTGCCGGAGTGCCTTCGCTGTACATCGTGCATGGGTGGGACTTCGTGGGCAGGCCCTCGGGATGGGGCGACTCGACACGGACCGCCTACACCGCGAACGACTACCACCAGCCGTCGGACGAGATCGGCCCGGATTGGAACTACACCGGCGCGGTCCAGGAAGCCGACCTGGCCCTGCGCATCATTCTGGACCTCGCTGCCACGGACACGTGGCCGAATTGGCTCGAGGGCCAGGAGTTCAAGGCCGCCCGCGACGCCATGAGGGAGAGCAGGTAAGCAGCGCGCGTGAGGAAGCTGGACCTGCCTGGTGCACGGTTCCTCAAAGACCGGTCGGCAGGTCCACGAACTCCCAGCTGAGTTCGAAGCGCTCGGCGGCGTGAGCCGCGAGCGCTTGCACGCCGAACGTCTCCGTGGCGTAGTGCCCAGCCAGCACCAAGTGCACGCCGAGCTCCATGGCATCGATCGCGTGGTGGTGGTGGCACTCGCCCGTCACCAGCGCATCGAGCCCGAGGTCGGCGGCCTCGGCGAGCGCATCTGCGCCCGCGCCCGTGACGACGCCCACCCGCTCGATGCGCTGCGGGCCCCCCTCGATGACCCGCGCCGGGCCGCCGACCGCAGCTTCGGCCCGCGAACGTAGGCCCGCGGCGTCGAGCGGCCGAGCGAGCCGTCCGTGCCAGCCGACGGGCGTCCCTTTATACGCGTCGAAACGCCCCTCGAGGGAGAGTCCGAGCGCTCGCGCGAGCAGCGCGTTGTTTCCGACCTCCGCGTGGCTGTCGAGCGGCAAATGGGCGCTGTAGAGGCCGACACCGCGCTCTACGAGGGGTCGGACGCGACGCAGGATGCGGCCCGTGAGGGGCGCCAGGCCGCCCCAGAAGAGCCCGTGGTGCACGATCAGCAGGTCCGCCTTGCGCGCCACTGCAGCCTCGACGGACGCGCTCGAGGCGTCGACGGATGCGACCAGGTGCCTCACCTCGCTCGACCCCTCGACCTGCAAGCCGTTCCAGGCACCGGGGTAGTCGGGAAAACCCGGAATCCCTAGGTAAGCGTCAAGGTATTGGATCAGGGATTCTAGTTTCATCACGGTGCTCCGGACCCTCCGCGCGGACGGAGGTGGACAGCGTGTGGAAAAACTGGCCCGCTGTGTATCTGCCGGGTATAGCGCCGGATCCCGAGGCCGCTAAAGCAAGCGGAGGGAATGACTTGGGAGCTCGGCGTCAAATCGCATGGGCGCTCGTGCCACCCGCGCCGACCGTGGGAAACATGTGAATCACTTGACGGCACCGGCCTCCGCCAGCTGGCGGCGGGCGCCGTCGGCTTCGGGCCCCTTCGGACCGGCTCCCACCGGCCGCCGAGCCTCACTCATGTGGACTGTGCCGTTGAGGACTGCGCCCTCCTCGAGCTGCATGCGCCTTGTTCGCACCTCGCCGTCGACCTGGCTCGTCGCCTGGAGCTCGAGCCGCGACTCGGCGACCAAGGTGCCAGTGACCTTGCCCGACACCACCGCGTCTTGGGTGTGGACGTCCCCGGTTACACTCCCCTGCTTCCCGATCACCACAGCCTTCCCGGCCTTGATCGTTCCCTCCACCGCGCCCTCGACCCGGATCGTGCCCTCAGTGTGGCACTCTCCGACGACCTTCATGCCAGGCCCAATGATCGAAATCACGGTCTCAGGCGGTGTTCCGACGCTCTCTCGGGCCATCTTGGAATCCTTCCGTCCGGGGCTCTGGGTCGCTGCGGTCCCGTGGACCGCTGCAAGTTCCAATCCTGCCTACGTGGGCTGCTGCACGACGGTGAGAGGATCCACGTACTCGCCGTCGACGAGGACCTCGAAGTGCAGGTGGGGTCCAGTCGAGCGCCCGGTGGATCCGCTCAGTGCGATGACCTGTCGGGCGCGCACGGGCTGCCCGAGCGTAACGAGGGACAAGGAGGCGTGTCCGTAGAGCGTCGAGTACCCGCTGCCGTGGTCGATCACGACGAACCGGCCATAGACCGCGTCCTCGCCGACGTCCACGACGGTCCCGCCCCCCGCCGCGCGGATGTAGGAGTCACTCGCCACGGCGATGTCGAGGCCCGGGTGCCCTCCCTCGAGACCCTCGTGTACGCCTCGGGTCACGAAGCCGCGCTCCGTGAGAGGCCAGACATTGGGCAGTGTCGGACCGTCCTGGGGTTGAGGGGAGCCCGCGCCACGTCGCGCAGGGGTAGCGGGAGGCAGCCAAGCATCCGAGAGCGCGCTCGCGTCAGCGCGTCCGAAGAGCTCACGGAGCTGCGTGTACTGGCCTTCGATGGTCTCGAGCCGCTGGACCAGGGCGGCGACACGAGCCCGGTCGCGGGTCATCACCTCCACCTCGGCCTGCAGCTCCGACGCGCGCGCGGCCCGCGCGGCCAGATACCACCAACTTCCAGCCATGACCGTGAGGCCTAGCGCAGCCAATGCGCTGAGCGCAGCTAACGCGCGTAGAGCTACGTAAGAGAGGTGGAACGTCGTGCTCTCACGCGCACCGTCGGGCACGATCATGATCGTGAGCCGCCGGTCACGAGAAGGAAGCTTCATCCCACCACCTCTTCGACGGAACGGCGGGTGATCAGCTCGAACACTCGCTCCAGATCCCCCGTGCCCATGAAGACGATCTCGATCGTGCCCTTGCCGCCACGCCCCTCTCGCACCTCGACGCGGGTCATGAGGTGGTCGGCCAGCGCCTCCTCCAGAGCTCGCAAGGCAGGGCTCTTCGGCTTGACGGCTTTGCGCGCGCGGGCCTTCTCGGTCGACCCGGCGACGTGCCGCTCGACCTCGCGCACGGACCACCCCTCGCCGACAGCACGCCGCGCCAGCTCTGCGGCCCGCACATCGTCTTCCAGCGCCAGCAATGCGCGCGCGTGCCCTTGTGACAGCGAGCCATCCTCCAGGAGCCTACGCACGGAGAGCGGCAGCTTGAGGAGCCGGACGACGTTCGCCACCGTGGAGCGATCTTTCCCGACTGCCTTGGCGATGTCGCCTTGCGAGAGCTCGAACTTCTCGCTGAGCGCGACGTAGCCCTCCGCTTCCTCGAGCGGGTTGAGCGCTTCGCGCTGCAGATTCTCGACGAGCGCGAGCACGAGCACGGTCTCGTCGGTCGCTTCGCGAACGATGACGGGTACGTCTTCCCACCCCAGACTCGACACGGCCCGGAATCGGCGTTCGCCCACGATGAGCTCGAAGCGCCCCGGCGCGTCCTTGAGTGGGCGGACCACCAGCGGCTGCAGAAGACCGTTCTCTCGGATCGAAGCGGCCAGCTCAGCGAGCTCGCCGTCGCTGAAAACCCGCCGCGGCTGGGCCGGGTTGGGCACGATTGCGCCGAGCGTCACACGGCGCGCCTCTGCGACGCTGCTCTGGGGCTCGAGGTACTCCCCCAGCAGGGCTCCCAGACCGCGGCCGAGTCGCTCCCGAGTCATCCTGCCACCGCCACCTTCGGCGAGCTGGCCCGCCGGGTATTGCGGTCTATAACCTCATGTGCCACAGCAAGATACGCTTTTGCACCATTGGAAAGCACATCGTACGTCACAATGGGTTGACCGAAGCTCGGGGCCTCTGCGAGGCGCACGTTCCGGGGGATCGCCGCCCGGTAGACCTTGGGCCCGAAGTACTCTCGGGCCTCTGCCGCAACCTGTCGGGACAGATGCAGGCGCCGGTCTAACATCGTGAGCAACACGCCCTCGATCTCCAGGTTCCGATTCAGGGAGCGCTGCACCAGCCGAACCGTGTTCAGGAGCTGGCTGAGCCCCTCCAGGGCGTAGAACTCGCACTGGATGGGAATCAACACGGAGTCCGCAGCGGTGAGCGTGTTCAGCGTGAGGAGGCCGAGCGAGGGGGGACAGTCGATCAGGACGAAATCGTAGGAGTCCCGGATCGTCGTCAGCGCAGCCCTGAGGATCGATTCGCGGCTCATCGCCGACACGAGCTCGATCTCCGCGCCGACCAGGTCGCGGGTGGATGGAACGACGTCGAGGTGGGGGAAGTGCACGTTCTCGATGACCGCAGCAGCCACCGAGCTGTTGCCGATCAACACATCGTAAATTGTCGGCTTGGCGACACGTTGGCTCAGGCCCAAGCCGCTGGTGGCGTTACCCTGGGGGTCGGTATCGATCACCAGCGTGCGCTTCTCGGCGACGGCCAGCGCGGCCCCGAGGTTGATGGCGGTCGTGGTCTTGCCGACCCCACCTTTCTGGTTGGCGATCGCGATGACGTGCGACATGCCGTGCTCTGCGAATCGGGAAACGGAGGGGCAATATAGAGTGCGCCTCCGAACGCGGGAAAGCATCCTCACGACTCGCTTGACCCGAGTCGGAAACAGTTGAAGGATAGCAGCCGGCTCGACGAGCCAACTTCGAGGTTCTACGGAGACCAGCACATGCGAGACCGTATGGCGCGCGGGGCAAGGGTGGCTTGGGTGCTGCTCGCCACGGGGGCGTGTGGCACCGAGGCCGTGGGGCCAGATCCAGCCCTCGAGCCGTTCGTGGGCACCTGGGACGCGGTCGTCTTCAACGTGACCGCCGACGCGCCGCCGAACCCTGTGGCCAACCTACTCACGCTCGGGCGCTTCTGGATCAGCGTCGAGCCGAGCGGCCAGTACACGGCAACCCTCGAGTGGCTGGGCGGCTTCGCGGAGATCGGCCAGCTGACGGTGCAGAACTCGACGACCCTGGTGCTCGACTCCAACACGGGGCCGCCTGCGCCCTCCACCTACCTCTTCGCCATGACCGACTCGCTCGTCCTCGATGGCGCCACCGAGTTCGATTTCAACCTGCATGGCACGGACGAGCCGGGGCAGGCGCACATGGAGCTGGTCCGGCGTCCCTAGCGGTCGGCGACCTGTTTCACGTGAAACAGGCTGGGGAGGACGGCCGGAGGTGTTTCACGTGAAACACCTCCAGGGTCACTCGATTGGGGCCGCCGCGGGCGCCGTCGCGAGGCGCCGAACTTCAAGAACCAGGTTCTGAAGATCCGCCGGGGAGATCCCCGAGATCCTCCCAGCCTGTGCGAGCGTGCTCGGGCGCACCTTGGACAGCTTCTCCCGCGCCTCGTGGGAGAGGGTCGCGAAGTCCCGATAGGGCAGGTCCTCCCGAAGTGAGAAGCCCGCGAATTCCCGCAACCGCTCGGCCCGGTCGCGCTCGCGCCGCACATATCCCTCGTACTTGAGCTCGACTTCCAGGGCCAACAGGGACTCTTCCCGGACGCCGGTCAGGCCGTCCGCTCCCGCCGAGGCCACCAGGCTCCGGGCCGTAACGCCCGGTCGCCGCACCGCCTCTGCGGCCCGCACTCGCTCCTCGCCACTCGTGTCTCCGGTCGAGTCCGCACCTGGATTTTCAACCCCAATGGACACGGTGGTCCCGGCGAACCAGGCCCGCACGCGGTCGTCCTCCGCCAGTCGCTGTTCGAGCGCGTCTGCCTGCGTCTCCGTCAAGAAACCACGAGATCGAGCCATCGGGCCGAGTCTGCGTACGGCGTTGTCCTGCCGCAGGAGAAGCCTGAATTCCGCCCGCGATGTGAAGAGCCGGTAGGGCTCGTCGACTCCCCGGGTGACCAGGTCATCGATCAGGACGCCGATGTATGCTTCGTCTCGCTCGAGGATGAACGGGGCCTCGCCCTTCACGGCGAGCGCCGCGTTGATGCCCGCGATGATGCCCTGCCCGGCCGCCTCTTCGTAGCCCGTCGTCCCGTTGATCTGCCCGGCGAAGTACAGCCCGCCGACTGCCCTCACCTCGAGCGAATGCCGGAGCTGGTGAGGCGGGTAGTAGTCGTATTCGATCGCGTAGCCGACCTTGGTCATGGTCACGTTCTCGAGCCCCGGCACCGTACGCAGGAACTCCAGCTGCACGTCCGCAGGCAACGACGTCGAGAGCCCGTTCACGTACAGCTCCGTCGTATCGAGCCCTTCGGGCTCGAGGAAGACCTGATGCCTGGGTGCGTTCGGGAATCGCAGCACCTTATCCTCGATCGAAGGGCAGTACCTCGGTCCTCGCCCGGAGATCGCCCCGCCGTAGAGCGCGCTTCTGCGTAAGTTACTTTCTACCAAGGACTTGAGGCCGGCACCCGCCCACGTGATCCAACAAGGTCGCTGCTCGGGAAACACTTCCTCCGCATAAGCTGCGAATCGGTAGGTGGGCGTCTCGCCGTCCTGGCGCTCCACTTTCGTGAAGTCCACGGTGCGACCATCGATTCGCGGCGGCGTGCCTGTCTTGAAGCGCGCCACCTCGAGCCCCAGGCGTTCGAGTCCCTCCGCCAGCTCCACCGACGGCGCCTCGCCCGCCCGTCCGGCCTCCACGCCGGGCTCGGCACCCACGTGGATCTTTCCGCGCAAGAAGGTGCCCGCCGTCACGACCACGGCCTCAGCCTCGAAGCGCACCCCTCCGCGCGTGCGTACGCCCCGCACCCGGCCATCGACGATGTCGAGGTCCGCAACCATCTCTTGGAAGAGATCGAGCCCCGGGAGCTCCTCGAGTATACGCCGCACGGCGCGAGGATAGAGCGAGCGATCGCACTGCGCGCGCGGTCCCCAGACGGCGGGACCCTTCGAGCGATTGAGCATGCGGAACTGGATGCGTGACGCATCGGTTGCGCGCCCCATGACGCCGCCGAGAGCATCCACCTCGCGAACGACGATCCCTTTGGCCACGCCCCCGATCGCGGGGTTGCAGCTCATTTGCCCGATGCGCGAAAGGTCCGGGGTGAGCAGGAGCGTGCGGACTCCCGCCCGCGCGGCTGCGGCCGCCGCCTCGACACCGGCATGCCCCCCGCCCACGACGATCACGTCATACGAACCGCGCATGCTTCGCTCCGTCCTTCGCAGCCTGCCTCAGGAAACGATCCGAAACCCTCGGTCGGGCGCCTCGAGGGTCGTCGGGATTCCATCCACTCGGTCGACCCGGGCCGCAATCGGACCGCGCCGCAGCGCCGTCTCCAGCTCCGACAGCACCTCCGCGGCGCCGTGGGCCCTCACCTCGACCGAGCCGTCTGGGAGGTTCCGAACGGTCCCGGAGACGCCCAGGCGCGTTGCCGTTCGGTGGGTCCACTGCCGGAACCCCACTCCCTGTACGCGGCCGACGACGCGATACGCCCGCGACTCGGCACGCTCAGGGTGTGAAGCCATCTACTTCCCCACGCAGAACTCCGCGAATACCGCGTCGAGTACGCTCTCCCGTGCGATCGTCCCGACCACCTCCTCGAGCGCGTTCTCGGCAGGACGAAGATGGCTCGCCGCCACCTCCGCCGGGAGCCCACCCTCGAGGGAGGACCGGAACGAAGCCACCTCCGCTCGGGCAGCCTCGAGTCCCCTCCGATGCCGACGTCGGGTGATCACCGGAGCGTCCGGGCTCGCCGCCACCACCCCCGAGTAGACCAGCCCCGGTAGCGCGCGGCGGAGCTCATCCAGGCCCTCGCCCGTGCGCGTCGATACGCGCACCCTACACGCTACACCCGGCTCGCCGGCACCCGCCGTCGACGCAGCGACGAGGTCCGACTTGGTCTCCACCCACACGACCGGTACGCCCATGCGTTCCCGCACGAAGACCCGCTCCTCCTCCGTGGGCGGAGAATCCCCCGGCACGCAGAACAACACGACGTCCGCCCGCTCCAGGTAGCGTCGCGTGACCTCGATGCCGATGCGCTCCACGCGCTCGCCGGCTTCGCGCAGTCCCGCGGTGTCCACCAATCGAAACGGGAAGCCGCCCAGCGCGACGGTGGCCACCAGCGCGTCACGCGTCGTGCCAGGCTCCTCGGTCACGATCGCTCGCTCCTCACCCAGCAGCGCGTTGTAGAGCGACGACTTGCCGGCGTTCGGCCGCCCCGCGAGCACCGCCAGCGCTCCCTCGCGGAGCAACTCGCCCTCCGGTGCGGTCGCGAGCAATCGATCGATCTCCGCGAGGACCAGGTCGGCCTGCTCCACGATGACGCCGACGGGAACCGGCGGCTCGTCCTCTTCGGGGAAGTCGATGTGGTGCACCAGCAGCGCCTCGATCCTCACGATCGCTCCACGGAGCATCCCCAGTCGCTCGGAAAGGCCTTGTTCGAGCTGTGTGAGCGCCGCGCGGTGCAGGGCCCGGCTCCGCGCCTCGATCAGGTCGGCCACGGCCTCGGCCTGGACGAGATCGACTTTCCCCCGCAGGTACGCGCGCCTCGTGAATTCCCCCGGGTCGGCCCGCCGTGCGCCGGCTTGCACGCAGGCATCCATCACGAGCTCGGGGACGAGCGATCCCCCATGGCACGAGAGCTCCACCACGTCCTCGCCCGTGTAGCTCGCGGGGCGAGGAAAGAACGTGGCCAACGCGCGGTCCAGCGGGGAGCCATCGTGTGGGTCCCTCAGCTCGACCAGCGTCACGCGGCGCGCCTCGGGCGCCTCCGACAGCTCCGGCGCCAGCCGCAGCAGCACGCCCACTGCCTGCGGACCCGAAACCCGCACGATCGCCACCGCCCCTCTGCCCGGTGCGGTCGACACCGCCGCGATCGTGTCGACGTCCATTCCAGCTCTCCTTCCGCTAGCCGTCCTTCGGCTTCGCCGGCGGGCCGGTCTTCAGCTTCTTGCGCTCGTTCGAGATCCAGACTTGCTGCGGAATGGTCGCGATGTTCGACACGACGTAGTAGAGGTTCAGCCCGCTCGCGAGGTTCAAGAAGATGAGGAGCATCATGGGTGGCATCATCCACATCAGGAGCTTCATCTGAGGATTCGGCTGATCCACCGACTTGAGCGACAGCCACTGCATGAGGAACATCGAAGCCGCGAGAAGCATCGGCAGGATGTAGAGCGGGTCCTTCGTCGACAGGTCCGGGAGCCAGAGGAAGGGGACGCCACGGAACTCGATCGTGTTCTGGAACACGAAGAACAGCGCGATCAGGATCGGCCAAGGCAGCAGAATCGGGAGGCACCCGGCGAGCGGGTTGAAGCCCTCGGCGTACAGCTTCTTGATCTCCTGCTGCATTTTCTCCGGGTTGTCCTTGTACTTCCGCTGCGCTTCGGCCAGCCGCGGCTGGAACTCCATGTTCTTCACCTGCGCCTTCATCGCCTTGTGGTTCAGCGGGAAGAGCACGATGCGCATGGCGATGCCGAAGACGACGAGCACCCAACCGTAGCCGATGCTCAGGTTGGTGTGCAGGAACCCGAGGATGCCGGTGATGATCGAGACGAATGGCCGCACGATCGGGCGGAAGAAGCGCCAGCCGTAGGGGTTCACCTGCTCCATGCCTTGGCCCAACGACTGCAGCGTCGAGTACTCCTGCGGGCCCAGGAAGAGTCGGTAGGCGAAGCGATCATCGTTGCCGATGCTCTGCGCGGCCGAAATCGACACTCGCTCGGGAAGGGCCGACGGACCCACGAGCAGCCCGCCCAGGTAGTCGGTCTCTGCGGTCGCTTCGTCGCTGCTCCCCGCAAGGAGCGCTGTCACGAAGAACTTGCTCCGAAATGCCGCCCAGAGCAGAGGGCCCTGCACCACGCCAGGGTCCGCACGCGTCACGAGCGTGGACTGGATGCCGCGGTCCAGGTGGTTGTACGCGAAGGCCATCAGCCGCGCCTCGCTCGCCGAGTCGGCCTCCGCGAACGACAACCCGTCACCCAAGTCCGTGAGCAGCAGCGGGCGGTCCACACCCGAGACGGTCCCTTCGACCCGAATCGCGTAGATCTCGGGCTCGAAGGTGTACGTGATCTCGACGCGGAGAGCGGTCGTGGGGGGTTCGTAGATGAACCGAAGCGTCTGCGCGACGTCGCCCGTGGCCAGCGCCAGCCCACCCTCGGGCTCCGCCCGATACGCCGCACGCCGCAGGTCGATGGTGTCGTTGCCTACCACCAGGCGCTGGCTCAAGAATCCGGCCGAGCCCTCGGGGACGAGGTCGACGACGCCGTCATGGCGGAGCGACCTGAAGAGCGGGAGCTCCGCCGACACGAGGCGCGCCCCGTGCGTCGAGAACTCGAACCGATACCGAGGGCTCACGACGGTCACCGACCGCTCGAGGGGCACCTCGGGTTCCGCACCGGTCTCTGCGCCCACCTCGGGCGCCGCGGGCGCCGTCGGTGCGCCAACTGCGGCCGGCGCTGGCACGCCGCCGGACGTGCTCGAAGTAGTGGCCGCACTGTCGGGCACCAGGACCGGGTCGGGCACTACCGGCGGGAAGAGAATGTTGGTGCCAACCAGCACCAGAAACATCAAGCCGATCGCGAGAACGAAGCGGGGCGGGCTACTCATCGCGGGCACACCTCGCCTCCGACGGACTCCGCCCTGGGGCGATGTGCGGGCGGCACTGGGTCGTAACCGAACCCGCCCCAAGGATGGCAACGCGCGAGTCGCCGCAGCGCGAGCCACGTCCCCCGCAGCGCCCCGCGCTCCCGAAGCGCGTCGATCGCGTACGCGGAGCAGGTCGGCGTATATCGACAAGCGGCCGGCAACCATGGCGACACCGCCACCTGATAGAGCCGCACGAGAGCGATCAGGACGCGCGCGAGCACAGCCCCTCCACCGCCTGCTTCATCTCGCGCGCGAGCAGCTCGAAGGTCGCGTCGTAGGCTTCCCGCCGCGCCCGCACCAGGACGTCCCGACGCGCGTCACTCGCGTCGAGAGACGGAAGGATCTCCCTGCGTCCGATCTCTCGCAGCCTGCGCTTGAGGAGGTTGCGATCGACGATCCGATGGCCGTGCTTTGGCACCACGAGGCCGAAGCGAGAGCGTGCGGCGCTCGAGGTCGCGACGTATACGTCGAGACTCGCGGTCTTCTGACGCGGTGCCTTCGCGAGCAATCGACGGATCTCGGAGCTGCTGTGGATGCGCGCCCCGCGCGGGAGTCGCTCCGGACGGCCCGGGGACTCGCCGTCTACGGCTTCCCTGCGACCTTCACCGCGATCCGCGCGCGGCCGTGCCGGCGGCGGCGGTTCAACGTCTTGCGACCGCCCTTCGTCTTCATGCGGGCGCGAAACCCGTGCTTGTTCGCCCGCTTGCGATTGCGGGGCCTGTATGTCGGCTTCATTTCCGGCGGCCCGATCCATGGAAGTACGAGGCCTGAGAGGCCCAAAAACGAGCTGGACAAGATGATCGAGGAGCCGCAGGGGGTCAACCGCGGCCTGCTTCGGGAGCGCCATCTGTAGTCGGGCTGGAGCGCCGTACGTAGTCACTCCGACACTACGAAGAACACGGTTTGACTTTTCAAAATGCGCTTCCTAGCTTCGGCGCCCGCTCAGGCGGGAAGTTCGCATCGTACACGCATTCGACCCTCGAAAGCGACGTTCCGTGCCCGCTGCCGATCGCTCACAACCGCTGTCACTCCCGCGCCTCGGCGGGGTCAGCGAGGGTGAGCCGCAGCAGAGAGAGGAACGATGGAAGTGACGGCCGCCGAGCTCTGGACTCGTATCCAGGAAGTCGCTCGTGCCTCGGTGCCGGATCACGCGTTCCACACATGGATCGCGAGCGCCAAGGCGCTCGCCTCCACGGCGGACGAGTTGATCATCGAGGCGCAGAACCCTTTCCACGGCGAGTGGCTCGAGGACAAGTTCGGCCCACTTCTCCGTTCGGCGGGGGAGCGCGTGCTCGGCCGACCCATCCAGATCACCGTCCGATGCGGGAGCGGCCCCTCGGCTATCGTTCCGCCGACCGTCGAGCTCTCCGTAGCGAGCCCACCGGCGCGTAGAGCCACGGTGGCGCCGATGCCGCCCGGGACGGCGCTCGCAAAGCCGCCGCTCAACGAGCGCTACACCTTCGACCGCTTCGTCGTGGGGGCCCACAACCAGCTCGCGGTCGCGGCGTCACGGGCAGTGGCCGACAAGCCGGCCAAGATGTACAACCCGCTCTTCCTCTATGGGGGCGTGGGGTTGGGAAAGACCCATCTCATGCACGCGATCGGGAACCAGCTCTTGGCGGCTGACCCCACCCGAAGAATCTCCTACATCTCGTCCGAGCAGTTCACCAACGAGCTCGTGACGTCGATCCGCGAGGGTGCCATGGCGGCCTTCCGGAGTCGCTATCGCGAGATGGATCTCCTCCTCGTCGACGACACTCACTTCCTCGAAGGGAAGGAGGGTACTCAGGAGGAGTTCTTCCACACGTTCAACGCCCTCTACGACGCCCAGCGGCAGATCGTCCTCACGAGCGACCGGCCACCCAAAGAGATGTCTCGGCTCGAGGAGCGCCTGGTCTCTCGCTTCGAGTGGGGCCTGGTGGTCGACGTCCGGCCGCCGGACTTCGAGACGCGGATGGCCATCCTGCGCAAGAAAGCGGACGATGACGGCCTTCGTATCGACGACGAGGTCATCGACTACATAGCGCACTCCTGCACCGCTTCCGTGCGCGAGCTCGAAGGAGCCGTCATCAAGCTGCTCGCCTATTCGTCGCTCACGAACCAGGAAATCACGCTCGCTCTGGCTCGCACCGCGCTACGGGGTGTGCTCGGGCGTCGAGGCGCCGACGGCCCGATCCAGTCACCGGAAAGGATCCGCGAGCTGGTGGCCCGCCGGTGGCGGGTCCGGGCCGACGCGCTCGCTTCCAAGCGCAGGACCAAAGACGTCACGGTACCACGCCAGGTCGCGATGTACCTGATGAAGGAGACACTCGGAATGTCGCTGGCCCGCATCGGAGAGCACTTCGGCGGCCGCGATCATTCGACCGTGATCCATTCGATCCGCAAGGTCGAAGAGCAGATGCAGCACGACGAGAACTTCCGAACCCAGGTGCAGGCCGTGCTTGCCGAGGTCCGGGACCCCGCCGAAAGCTCCTTCCACAGTCAGGAGTGGGTACGGGGTGGATAGCGGTCGGTACTCCACAACGACCGAGCATCGGTCCTCGACACCTCACACCGCAGCCGTCCTTTCCACACGACTTTCCCGACGCCTCCTTCGTGCCAACCGGCTCCGTCGGTACTCGCCGGACGTCGGTCGGGCCTCCTCGTTTTCCACGAATCCACACGCCCTACTACTGCTATGTTTTTATATAGGTAGGACAGCTAGTATCTCGCGCTTGTGGACGAATGACCCGCGGCATGCATCGCCAGGAGCAACGGTTCGATGAACTTCACGATCACTCGCCAGAACCTCCACAATGGTCTCGCCGCGGTTTCTGCGAGCATCCCCTCCAAGACCACACTTCCCGTGCTCTCGAACATCCTGTTCGAAGCGAGCAACGGAGAAGTGCGAATGAGCGGAACCGATCTGGACGTTGCGGTACGCGTACGGGTGCCTGCCGAGGTGAAGCAGGCAGGGAGCCTTACGGCTCCAGGGAAGAAGTTGCAGGAAATCGTGAGGGAGTTGGCCGATCATCCGGTCGAGGTGACTACGCGGGGTGAGCAGATCGAGCTCAAGTGCGGCAAGAGTCACTTCAAGCTCAATGGCCTCCCGGCGGAAGAGTTCCCATCCATCGCGGAGGTGGACTTTTCTGCAGGCTTGACCGTCACGGGCAGCAATCTCAATGGCCTCATCCATCGGACTGCATTCGCCGTGTCGACGGAGGAGAGTCGCCCAATCCTGAATGGCGTCCTCTGGGAGCTCCGTGATGGAGAGATGAAGATGGTGGCCACGAACGGGCACCGTTTGGCGCGCATGTCGGTCCGGGTCGAGTCATCGGGCACGCGCTCCGCGGACTTCATCGTACCCCCTGCAGCCCTCAGCCAGGTGCAGCGTCTCTTCAAGGACGGGGACTCGATCCAGGTCGCGAGGAGCGACAACCACCTCGGCTTCAAGGCTGCTTCGACCGAGGTCTACACACGCCTGATCGAAGGCACCTATCCGAACTACGAGCAGGTGATTCCGCGCGACAACGACAAGAGCGCGATCATTCCCAAGAAGGCGCTGGAGTCGGCGGTGCGCCGTATGGCCGTTGTCGCTTCGGACCAGACGCACCGCATTCGACTCAAGTTCGAGCCGGGTCGGGTGCACCTGAACGTGCTGACGCCAGACTTGGGCGAGGGCCACGACGAGCTCGAAGTCGGCTACGAAGGTACCGAGCTCGAGATCGGGTTCAACGCGAACTACCTCCTCGAGGTGTTGCGCTACATGCCCTCGGACGAAGTGCGCTTCTCGTTCAAGGCGCCCGAGCGAGCGGCGACGATGGAGCCGGTCGGGGAGAACGTGCCCGAGTACCTCTGCCTGGTGATGCCGCTCCGACTGCTCGACTGAGGCGTCGTTCCGGGCGCTTCGGCTCGACTTCAGCGGCTCGCCGCGCGGAGCAACTCCTCGCCGGTGAAAGCCCAGAGCAGAGGCATCCCCTCCTGCTCGAACACTCGAGGATCGGCGGAGCGGTTCACGATCGTGAGTACGCCGATGACGCTTGCCCCATGCTCGCGCACTGCGGCCACGGCGTCGAGGCTGCTCTTGCCGGTCGTCATGGTGTCCTCCACCACGATGCACGCCGCTCCCTGCGGCAAGCCGCCCTCGACACGCTGGCCAGTGCCGTGGCCCTTCGCCGACTTCCGCACTGAGAAGCCATCGATCGGAGATCCCTCGAGCGCGCTCCGGTGTGCGATCGCGTAGGCCACGGGGTCGGCTCCCATGGTGAGACCTCCCACATGCGTGGGTCGCAGGCCGCTCTCGCGAATGAGCCGGTACCCCACGAGACCGACGAGCCGTTGCCCTTCGGCGCTCATCGTAGTCGCTCGTGCGTCGATGTAGTAGCTCGACTTGGCACCGCTGGCCAGCGTGAAGTCACCTACCCGTACGGATCGTGACACCAGCAGGGCCATGAGCAAGTCGCGGTCGTTCATTGCCGAGCCTCCTGGCTTCGGTCCACCCAGATCGCCCACGCGATCCAGCGGCCGTCGTGCGAAAGGGATACGTCCGCGGGCGCGTCTTGCCCGTCCAGCAGAACTCGCGGTGGCCGCTGGCTCGCAGGACCGGGCGCACACACGATCTCGAGTCGCTGCTCGTTCACGCCGAGCCGCTCGGCCAAGTCTGCACGGGCACCGATCCGGACGGCGGCCGACTCGCGTGAGTAGACCGCGTCGGCCTCGCGCTCGGTGAGTGCGCGCCGAAGCTCCTCCAGGGGGCCGGCCCATCGGCTCCCGGGGTTCTCGAGCGTCGCCACACGGCGCTCGATGTGGACGTCCTCGCCGACGCGCTCCGGGCACTCGGCGACCGCGTGTACGGACCCGGGCCACACTTCGACCGTCACCCTCGCGACGTGGTCGTAGTAGCGCACCGTGCCCACTCTCACGACGCCCTCCGCGGCGTCACGCGACTCGGTCCACGCCACCTTGAAGCTCCGGTGCACGAACGCCGGCGGAGCGCCCAAGGCCTTCGAGATGGCTTTGAAGCCAGCCTCCTTCGCCGCCCAGCGGCTCCAGAGCTCGAGGTCCGAAGCACCCGCCGCGCGAATCGCAGCTTGCTCGTCGGCGTCGAAGACCCGGCCGACGAAGCGTTCGTCGCTGCCGCGCCCTTCCGTGCGTGGGTTCGTGAGATCGACGACGTCGTTGCCGACGAACACACGCCTCACTCCGGCTCGCCCAGGAGCCCGGACCGCACGTAGTCCGGTACGCGCATGGGACGTCGGTCGGGACCTATCCAGACCGCGGTGACGCGGGCCCTGGCGACGACCGTGGGTTCGCCCTCGTCGGTGCCGCGGACGATCTCCTGGCCGAGCACCATGGACGTCCTGCGGAACCCCTCGGCCCAGGTTCGGACCAGGAGCGCATCTCCTCTCCTCGCCTGCGCCAAATAGTCGACCTCGATCCGCACCACGTAGATCTGCCAATCGTTTTCCTCGAGCGACGGCCAGCGGAACCCCGCCGCCTCGAGGGCCTCGTAGCGCGCGTGCTCGAGGTAGCTCAGGAAGACGGCGTGATTCACGTGCCCGAACGAGTCGATCTCGCCGCTGCGCACCGTGATGACGGTCTCGGCCGCCTGCGCGCGCGGGGGCTGGGGCGTGGGCATGGCCCGAAAGATATCAACGCGGGCGCGCGTCGTACTCCCGGATCAGGTCGGAAAGCTCACCGCGCGCGCTGATATTCAGCTTCTGGTAGATGTTGGACAGATGCGTGCTCGCGGTGCGCGCGGACATCCCGAGCTCCTTGCCGATCGCCTTGTTCGACAGGCGTGCGGCCACGAGGCGTGCGACCTCGAGCTCCCTGCCGGTGAGCCCGGCGACCCCCGGGTCGACGGGGCGCGGCGGCGGCCGGTGGCCGATCTGCCGGAACTGCATGCGAGCCTTCTCGAGCTCGAGTGCCGCACCCAAGCCGGAGAAGATGTCGTGCACCAGGCGGAGCTCCGCGAGGGCCCCTTCCGTGTCGCCCACCTCTGCGAGACGTCCCGCGAGTTGACGGCGGAGCCGCGCGGCGTCCCACATCATGGGGATCTCCTCGAGCGCGGCCGCGGCCTCACGCATGAGCGCCACCGACTCCTTCGGGTTCCCCCGCTTCCACATGACCAGCGCGTCGCAGGTGTCGGCCCAGGCGTGACCGAGCCGGTGGTCGACGGTATGCGAATGCTCGCGCATGTGCCGACCGATCTCCTCGGCGCGGTCGATCTCGCCGGCCCAGAGATAGGCCTCCCCGAGGATGGGCAGGAGGCGATGCATGGCCCACAGGATGTACCCGGTCCCCTCGGCGATCTGACGCCCCTTTTCGGCCGCGTTGATGGCGTCGCGGAAGTCCCCGAGGCCCACGTAGTAGTACGCGAGGCCGATGTAGACCGGGACCACCTGATGGACGTCGACGACCGCGTCGGGCCGGTCGAGGCCCGCCACCGAGACGGCTTCGTCGACGAGCTTCTTGGCCTCGTCGAGATGGCCACGCCCGAGGTGAATCTGCGACGTCCACACCAGCAGTCTGGGCAACAGCGTGCGTTGGTTCAGGCTGCGCGCCAGGGAAATCGCCTTGTTCCCGATGGCGATGCCCTTGTCCCATTCGCCGTGGAAGTACGCCAGCTCGATGGTCATGTCCGCGGTCCAGAGCCTGAGCACCGGTGAGCGCACCGCGTCGGCGAGCTGGTTCACCTCCTCGACCGTCCGGGCCAGCGCCTCGGTGTCGCCGCGCATGCCCCTGACGACCGCGAGCCCCCATCGGGCCGAGGCTCGCAGCTGCGACCGAGGACGCAGTCGCCCTCCTCTAGTTCGCCGACCGCCGGCAGCTCGCCGGCCAGGTGCGGAGAATCGCTCGGCGGTCGGGGGCGGTCTACGTACCCGAGACCAGCGCGCTCCTCACCCGCGTCGAGAGTGAGCTCGGCGAGTACTTCGCCGGGACGCGGCGGGAATTCACGATGCCATTCCGGCCGCTGGGGACCGCATTCGAGTGTGACGTGTGGGCCGACCTGTGCCGGATCCCCTATGGCGACACCCGCAGCTACGCCGACGTCGCCCGTTCCGTGGGGCGACCGAGCGCGGTGCGGGCGGTGGGCCGAGCCAACGGTATGAATGCGCTCGCGATCCTCGTGCCCTGCCACCGAGTAGTGGCCTCGGACGGGCGTCTGGTCGGCTACGGAGGGGGACTCTGGCGCAAGCAGCGGCTGCTCGACCTAGAGAGCCCATAAAGCCTGGTCAGACCAGCAGTTAGGGAATCCTAGCCCGCGAGAGCCACGGTACCGAAACGGCGCTCTCTGCTTCCGAAGTCCCGGACTGCCGCGGCCAGGTCCTGGGCGGTGAAGTCCGGCCACATGGTCGGCGTGAAGTACAGCTCGGCGTAGGCGCACTCCCAGAGAAGGAAGTCGCTCAGGCGCTGCTCACCACCCGTGCGGATGAGCAGGTCGACATCGGGTGAGGGCCCATCTGCATGGGTTGCACGCCCGAGCAGCGCCGCGACCATGTCGCGCTCGAGGTCGGCGGCGCCCCCGTCGGCGGCGGCGAGCCGCACCGCCTCGAGGAGCGCATGACGGCTCGAGTAGTCCACGGCGAGGCGCAGCGTCATGCGGCGTCCATGAACCGTGGTTGCCTCGGCAAGCTCGATCGCCTCGAGGATCTCGGGCGCGAGCCGGTCTCTGCGTCCGACCACGCGCAACCTCACGCCGTTCTCCGCCAGCCGAGCGGCCTCTTTGCTCAGGTAGCGCCGGAAGAGACGCATCAGCAGCGCGACTTCTCTCGCTGGCCTCTTCCAGTTGTCCGACGAAAAGGCGTATAGGGTCAGCGTTCTGATGCCGAGGCCGGGCGCTGCTTCGACGACCTTGCGGACGGCCTCCGCTCCCCGCCTGTGCCCCCACTCGCGGGCCCGGCCTTGGGCCAATGCCCAGCGCCCGTTGCCGTCCATGATGATCGCCACGTGTTCGGGCGGGCGCGTGGCGGGCGAAGCCGCGCTCAGCGCGCTATTCCCGCGTGGCATCGATGATGGCCTCCATGTGGTCCAGGTAGGCGTTCAGCGCTCGCTTTCCGACCTCGGTGAGCCCGTACTCGGTCCGCGGTGTCCGCCCGTCGAAGGACTTCTTGCAAGCGACGTACCCCGCGTCTTCGAGCCGACGGGCGTGCGCGCTGAGGTTCCCGTCCGTGGTACCGAGCAGGTCACGCAGATCCGTGAAGGTGAGCGACCCGTTCACGGCGAGGGCACTCACGATCCCGAGCCGCACCCGCTCATGAATGAGCTGGTCGAGTTCCAGCGGACCGCTCTCCTGGGTCCGCCCGTGCACCGCGTCCAAGTTTCCAGGGGCCCGTTCCGCGGGCTCGAGGGAACGTCGCCGCACGGCCCCGCTGCTAGCCGCCATGCTTCCTCCAGATCAGAAGACCGAAAACGACGTGCAGCCCGCCGAAGGCTGCCGCCATGTACGCATCCCCCCACGCCGGCGGCGACGCCAGGGCGGCGACGCCGGCCAGCATGAACGCCATCCCCATGACCGGAACCGGTCGCACCGAGTGTGAGCCCCCCGTCACGATGCTCGCGCCGTAGAGAAGGAGCCACGTGCCGGGAAGGAGCCCGAAGTGCCCACCGCGGGCCAGAGCGGCGGTGAGCACGCCACCGGCAGCGAGCGCCGGTGTCATGCTCCAGGCGAAGCGGCGCCCGGGTCCCGACAGAAGGGCCACGCCTTCCGCTCGTGACTTCCTTCCCATGAGGAACGCCGACAGCGCGAAAGAGGCGCCGGCCGCTCCCAGCCAAATCGAAAGCCACGCTCCGTCGCTGGTCGTCCGGGAGGCCGCCCACGCGGCTGCGACGGCCACCAGACCCATTGCAACGCCGCCGATTCCCGACACGTGCGTGAAAGACGCGGAGCGCTCCATCGTCTCGCGGATGAAGCGGAGGTTGTCCATGGCCCGGTCGCTGAGCGCGACCGGCGCCCGCTCGTCCTTTCCGCGGAGCTGCCTCGCCGGTGACGTCATGCCTCCAATGGTGCGCCTCGACGACCGATGTCGTCAAGTACTTTGTATTGCAGAGAACCCCCCGACCCGGTCAGCCACGAGGGGCAGGAGCCGCCACCGGCAGGGCGCCGGGCAAGACGCGTAGCTCGACCGTCGCGGACGCGGCCCGCCGGACCTCTCCGTCGAGCTCGAAGCGCGGGGTGGCGGCGAAGGTGAGGCGCAGCTGGGCCGCAGCGAGCAGCTCCACTCGCTCGACGCCCACGTGGCGGCCGCGCTCCGCGAGGTTGAAGAGCCGCAGCCTTGCCAACGGCCCTGCATCCTCGATCCGGCACACGTGCAGACGGCCGTCGCTCACCTCGGCCCCGGGCGCAATCGGGAAGCCGCCCCCGAAGTAGCGCCCGTTGGAGACCGTCAGCATCAGGTGCCGACCCTGTCGGCGAGCGCCGCCGAATGCCTCCACCTCGCAGCTGAACCCCTCGAAGCGGAAGAGCTGCTGGAGCGCCGTCATCTTGTAGAGCAGCTCACCGCGCAGGAAACGCGCACCTGCGGCTGCGTCGATCACCGCGACGTCGAACCCGAAACCGGCCACGTTCAGGAAGTGTCGGGTCTCCCACTGCTCGGGAGTGCGGTCGGCGGCACTCGGGGTCGCCACCAGCCCGACGTCGACCCGACGCACGGCGCCGGTGGCGAGCGCCGCAACCGCCTCGGCAGGATCGCGCGGGTCGAAGCCGAGGTTACGACCGAAGTCGTTTCCGGTGCCGCTGGGGAGCACCCCTAGGGCCACGTCCGTCCTCCCGCTCTCCAAGAGGCCGTTCGCGACGTTGCTCCACGTCCCGTCACCGCCTACCGCAACGACGACGTCGTATCCATCGCGAGCCGCGCCCTGCGCCAGCTCCCTCTCCTCCCCCGCCCGAGAAGTGGTGGCGAACTCGACGCTCGAGAGCGAACTGCGAAGCAGTCGCTGGTACGTCTGAAGGCGACGGCGGCCCCGACCCCGCCCGGAGGCCGGGTTGAAGATGACGAAGTGGCGCCGGGCGCCGGTCAGAACGACTCCAGCTCCTCGAACGTCTGGAGCCCCGCCTGATACCACTCCTCGCGGAACGGATACGTGTTGATCTCGGCGATGGAGAGTCCTGCGGTCATCGGGTGCTCGTAGAGCGTCACCGACCCCCGTTCCTCCTCGTGCTCCGTGTGCGGCGCGTCCATGAAGATGTTCACCTGGTACCGGTTCGCGGAGTCCACGGTGAAGCAGGAGTAGACGTTCCGGGTCGGCTCGAAGTCGAAGTCGGTGACGCGCAGATCCAGCACCGGCGTGCCGGCATCCCTCACGCGGACCGTGATCCCTCCCTCGCCCTCGTCGAATTTGATGTCGAGGTCCTTACTGTAATGGGGCAAGTGCCAACGCTCGATGGCGTGGTGCCTCGAAGCTCCCGTGGTCGTCCCCACCATGAACGGGAAGAGGGCGGCTTTCGGCAGGGGCTTGCCCGGGCGGACGACCGGGGGGACGACGACCCCGAGCACGACTTCTTGGTACGGCCCCACCAGGCTTTCGGTGAAGTCGAACGCGGTCACCGCGAGGATGCTGCGCTCGTGCAGCACCTCCAGTGGTTCCAAGTGGTCGGGGATGAGGTGGCGAGCGTCAGCCGTGGGCATCTCGAAATAGGCGCCCACGCACAGGCGATAGCGGTAGTAGGTGTACTCCATCGTGCAGGTCTCAGCTTCGTCTTGATGGTGGCCGTCGGTGACGGTTAGCCTTGGCGCCCCTTCGAGTCGCGCTCACTTGAGGCAGCGTTCCATGGTCCGAGGATGGCTCGCGTTGGCCTTTGCGTCCCTGACGCTCGCCGTTGCCGACCTCGTCCAGCGGTTGATCATCACCCCCTGGGTGATGATCAGGCCTTCGGACCGCGTCCCGGTCCTCGGGCGGTGGATCAAGATAATGGCTTGGCTCACCACGCGACCGGTCGGCTTGCTCGGCGGATTCACGATCCCGAGACCCCCGCGTGTCGTCCCGACCGGTCCGGGCATCCTCGTGGTGATGAACCACCAGTCGCTCTTCGACATCCCGCTCATGGTCCAGTCGGTCGACGGGCCGGGATACCCGCTCATCGTCACCCGGGAGCGCTACGCCCTCTGGATCCCCCTGATCTCGCACATGATCAGGTTGTACGGGTTTCCCGTGGTGGACCCCTCGGCCGGTGGCGAAGTGATCCGGCGATCGCTCGGCTCGATCGCCGAGAAGGCGCGAACGAGTGAGGTACCGCTGGGCGTCTTCCCCGAGGGCACCCGGACGAAGGACGGGGAAATCGCCCGTTTCAAGCGTGGGGCGCTCTCCCACCTCCTCGCGGCCCGACCCTGGAGGGTGTACGTCTATGTGGCGGACGGGTTCTGGAGGGCCGCCAAATACAAGGACTTCATCCACAACGTGCGCCACGTGCGGGGTCGCGTGGAGCACGCCGGGGTGCTCGAGTGGAGCGATCCGGCTGCTGACCCGGACGCATTCATCGAGCAGATACGAGAGATGATGATCGAGCGCCTTCGAGCCATGAGGCGTGACAGCGCCGAAGCATGAGTGAGGTGTCCCCTGCCCAGGCTCTCGCCGCACGGCTGGTCGCCGCGGCCGATGGAAGCGTGCGCGCGGTACTCCTCTACGGATCGCATCTCCTCGGGGCGCGGCCGGGACGCCACAGCGCTTTCGACTTCGTCGTGCTGGTAGACGACTACCGCAGCTTCTACCGAGCGGTGGGGGCCGCCCGGGAGCTCCACCGACCACCTTGGCTCATGAGCGCGCTCGCGCGGGTGCTTCCGCCGAACACCATGGCGTTCGCACCCGACGAAGGGCAATTCGGGATCGCCAAGTGCCTGGTGGTGAGCAGCGGTCACTTCGCCCGAGCACTGAGCGACACCCCACCAGACCATTTCTTGCTCGGGCGGCTCGTGCAGCGCATCGGTACGCTGTGGGCCCGGAGCGCGGCCGATGGCGTCTGGGTCGAGGAGCGCTTGTCTGCGGCCCGGGCGGGAGTCCTGGACTGGATGCTTCCGTACCTGGACCAGCCTGTAGATGCGGCGGGGCTCGGTCGCCGCCTGCTCGAGGTATGCTACCGGGGCGAGCTCCGCCCGGAGGCTCAGGACCGGGCGCACCGCATCTTCGACACCCAGGTCGATCACTTTCGCACCGCGTTCCAGCCGGTGCTCGAGCGCGGAGCCTCCATTGGGGTGCTGCTGCGAGAGGGCGAGCTCTACCGGCCAACCGCGCCCACCCCGGACGCCGTCCGTCGTAGCTGGCGACGCTACTTCCGACGCTCGAAGGCAAGATCCACGCTGCGCTGGTTCAAGCACATGCTTACGTTCGCGAACTGGTTGCCGTACGTGGTGCAGAAGGTGGAGCGTCATACCGGCAAGACCATCGAGCTCACGCGTTTGGAGAAGGCGGTTCCCATCATTTTTCTCTGGCCGCGTGCCATCCACGTGCTGCTGACTCGCCCCCGTCGGGAGATTCGTCCGTGAGGAGCGATCTCCTGGTTCTGCTCGGCATCCTCGCTGTCGCCTTCGGCTCCATGCCCGTGTACGGAGCGCGCGCTGCCGGGCGCCGCGATCCGCTCGAAGTGGCGCAGCGCGGCTCCTTCGTGCTCGGAAGTTTCGTGCGCAACTGGTTCTATTGGTTCATCGGTCCGGTGGAGAGGGTCTCGCTTGCCCTCCGCATGTCGCCGACCGCGTACAACCTGCTCGGGGTTGCGTTCGGCGTCGCGGCGGGCGTGGCGTTCGCGACCGGAGAGCTCGGACTGGGTGGTTGGGCAGTGCTTCTCGGGGGCGCTGCAGATGTGCTCGACGGGCGCATCGCTCGTGCCCAGGACGTCGAGGGCCCGCGCGGAGCGTTCCTCGATTCCACGCTCGACCGCTTCGCCGAAGTCGGGGCCTTCGTTGGCCTCGCCGTGTACTTCCAGGCGTCTACGCCGGCACTGGTGGCGGTGGCCTCCGGTCTCGGGGGATCCCTCCTCGTGAGCTATGCGAGGGCGCGCGGCGAGAGCGTCGGCGTGGTATGCAAGGTCGGGGTGATGCAGCGGGCAGAGCGCCTACTGCTCATCGGGTTCGGCGGGATCCTCGACCCGATGGTGGCGGGGGCGAGGGGGTGGCCCGAGGGAACGCTCCTGCTGGCTTTGCTGGTATTGGTAGCCGTGGGCACGATCGGGACGGCGGCGTACCGCACTGTCTGGATTGCCCGCCGGCTGGGATGACTCAAGGGAGGATCGACATGGCAGGGACGTCCGAGGCGTTCGTCGGGTTGGGCCGAGCCGTAGTCGCGGCCGTCACGCTCGTCGCGACGGGGGCGGCAGCCGCCGGGGCGCAACAGGCCGCGGACATCGATGCGGAGCTGGTAACCCGAGTGGTGAGCACGCTCGCGGCCGACTCCATGGGAGGGCGCGACGCCTATACGCCCTATGGCATGCGGGCGGCCGAATACCTGGCGGGCGAGTTCCGAGCGGCGGGCCTGCAAAGCCCCGCGGGAGCGGATGGATACCTCCAGCGTTTCTCCACCCGAACGTTGACCGTGGGCACGGGCCGTGTAGTCGTAAACGGCCGCCAGCTCCTCCCCAACCAGATCGCGATGCGGCTCGGGGGCGGGGACATCGACTGGGAGACCGGCGATGTGCCGGTGATCGTCGTCGGACCGGACGACGAGCCCCTCACGACGGTGACAAGCGTCGCGAATGCGGGTTTCGACGCCTTGGTGTTGATCGATGAAGCGCATCGCGAAGGGTTTGGATCGCTCGTACAGCTCTTTCGACGCCCGGTGCGCGTGCTCTCGAGCGCGACGGGCGCCGCAGTCGTGCTCGCGCTCACCCGGGGTGCCGAGGACTCGACGTACCGCATCACTCACACGGTCACGGCGGTCGAGGAGCCCCTCGCCAACGTGGTCGGTGTGCTGCCAGGACGAAGGACCGACGAGTTCGTGCTCTTTTCGGCCCACTACGACCACCTCGGCTTCGAGCGGCCGATCTTCGGCGATTCTATCGCCAACGGCGCGAACGACAACGCCTCTGGCACCGCAGCCGTAGTCGCGCTCGCCAAATACTTCGCGGCTCGCGGCACGCCCGAGCGCACGCTCCTGTTCGCGGCGTTCACTGCGGAGGAGGTCGGAGGCTTCGGCTCGCGCCATTACTCCCGACAGCTCAACGCCGATCAAGTCGTGGCGATGTTCAACATCGAGATGATCGGGAAGCCAGCCGCGGCCGGTCCCAACCAAGCATGGATCACAGGCTTCGACCGGTCGTCGTTCGGCCAGATTCTGCAGCAGGCTTCCGCGGGAAGCGGTTTTCAGTTCGTGCCGGATCCGTACCCGAGCTTCAGGCTCTTTTCCCGCTCCGACAACCTGACCCTGGCGCTCCTCGGCGTGCCCGCCCACTCGATCTCCACCACGCCCATCGACACCGACCAAGACTACCACAAGTTCAGCGACGAGGTCGAGACGCTGGACCAGCAGCATATGCTCCGGACCATTCGAGCTATCGCGCGCGCGTCGGAGCCGATCGTAGCCGGTCGGGCGACACCCACGCGCGTGGATCCAGCCACGGTCGGACCCTAGCGCGCGTCCGGCCAGGCTTCTGACGGGGCCTGCTTGGCAGTCCGGCTGGTCTCCTGACGGACGAGGCCTGCCGTCAGGCTTCGAAGAACGCAGCCACGAAGTCGGTCGCGGGAGATGCGGCTAGCGCGTCTACGGTCCCGCTCTGTACGACACGGCCGCGCTCGAGCACGAGTACCTCGGCGCCCAGTGCACGTACGTCCCGCGCCTCGTGCGAGACGACGAGTGCGGGCAGTCGCTCGCGCGCGAGGTGCGATGCTAGGTACGTGCGGACTTCCCGACGGGCCGGTGCGTCGAGCGCGGCCAGAGGTTCGTCGAGGAGGAGGAGCCCCGGCTCGGCCGCGAGCGCACGCGCAAGCGCCACCCGCTGCTGTTCACCACCGGAGAGACCGTGTGTCGCACGCCGCGTGAGGTGCGCGCACCCTGTTCGTTCCATGGTCCGACGAGATCCCTCCTGACGCACGGCACGGGAGGCTCCTTTCGAGATCAAAGGAAATGCGACGTTGTCGATCACGCTCAAGTGCGGAAAGAGCCCGTAGCCCTGGGGCACGTAGCCCACGCCTCTACGCTCGGGTGGTAAGTCGATGCCTCGGCTCGCGTCGAAGACCGGAACTCCCCCGATCTCGATGAAACCGGAGTCGGGACGAAAGGCGCCGGCGATCGTCCTGAGCAACGTGGTCTTGCCGGAGCCATTGGGCCCGATGACCGCAACGGGCCCTTCCCTGCCCTGTACCTCGGCGTCCAATTCGAGTGATCCGATCCGCAGTCTAACGGCAGCGCGCCAACTCATGCATGCTCCTCGGTCGTTCCGTGGAACGCGGACCATGCCCTAGGCGCCATACGCAGAGCGAAGAGAAGGAGCACCGATGCTCCCGCGAGCACCAGCGAAAGGGCGACTGCCACCTTCACGTCGGACTCGAGCGCGGCATAGATCGCGAGCGGCATCGTCTGCGTGGTGCCGGGCAGGTTGCCTGCGAACAGGAGCGTAGCGCCGAACTCCCCCAGGGCCCGTGCCCACGCGAGGGCCGCGCCGCCCACCAGCCCCGGGAGCGCGATCGGCAGGGCCACACGCAGAAACGTACCCCGCCGTGTCTGTCCGAGTGTGCGCGCTACCAGGAGCAGATCGCGGTCCACTCGCCGGAAGGCGGCGGCCGCGGCCTGCACGTAGAACGGCGTCGACACCACCACCTGGGCGAGCACGACCGCGAGTGTCGTGAACGGAACCTGAATGCCCAGTGCAGTGAGCTGCGCCCCGAAGAGCCCGCTTCGCCCATACGTCTCCAGCAACGCGATTCCCACGACCGCGGGCGGGATCACGATCGGTAGGTCCACCAACGCCTCGGCTATCCGCACCGCGCGCCCTTCACCCGACGCCAGCCACCAGGCGAGTGGGGTCCCACCGACGAGCACGACCGCGACGCTGGCGACCGTCGTGCGCACGCTCAGCCAGAGTGCGGGTGCGAAGACAGGACTCCGGATGCCGGCTAGGAGATCGCTGGGCGACGACGCGACGGCGAGGGCTACCAGCGGGACCCCGAGCAGCAGCAGGATGGGTGCGGCCAGCATCAGGAGGGCGCGCCCCGGCCCGTCCCTGTGCGCCCCTCCCCCTCGGGTCATGGTCGCGGTACCGGGAGGGCGCACCCCCGCTCGCCCCGGTCCGAGGCTGCCCGGTCCCCGTGGGACGGGCTCATGGCGCGGTGAACCCGTGGCGCGCGAGCACGCTCCTGCCTTGGGGGCTCTCCACGAACTCGATCCAGGCCTGCGCGGTCTCGCCCGCACGGGTTCCCGACACCATCGCGATCGGGTAGTCGGCGACGACGTTGACCTCGGCGGGGATGGGTACCACGCGTACGCGGTCCGCCGCACCGGCGTCCGACCGGTAGACGATGGCGGCATCTGCCTCTCCGAGCTCCACCTTGGCTCGCGCCAGCCGCGAATTGGGCTCCTCGGACACGACGCGGGAGAGAACCATGGCCTCGAAACCCTCTCCGTGCGTGGGGCCTGCCTGGCGAAGCACCTGCCGGGCGTATTGTCCCACCGGCGCGTTGGCGGTTCCGAGCACCAGGCGGCTCGCGTGCGTGAGGTCCTCGAGCGACTCGATGCGGGCCGGGTTGTCCTCGGGCACGATGATTACGAGGTCGTTGTGCGCGAACACGCGGCTCTCCTCGACCAGGTCCGCACGCTCGAGTGCCCGCATTTGCTCCACGTTCGCGCTGGCGAACACGTCGGCTCCGGCGCCCTGTTCGATCTGCAGGCGCAGAACTTGACTGCCAGCGTACGTGATGGAGACGTCCGTGCCGGGATGTGCGGTCTCGAACATGGCCTCCAACTCGCCGAACGCATCGGTGAGCGATGAAGCAGCATACACGCTGAGCCTGCCGAGATCGGGCGTGTCGGGGTCCCCGCAAGCGACCGCCGACGCGCTGACCAGCAGAGCGACGAGGGCACGCAGTCGAGTCATGCGGCCTCCAGCGTCGTCGCGTGACCGCACGAGGCGGTGTCGTATCCGGGGATCTCACCGGCATCCGCGCGGAAGGCGGGGTCGTCGAGGGTTTCGATGAGGCGGCAGACAGGTGTTTCGTCGGCGAGACTCGCGGGAACCAGCAGGTCGAAGCGCTCCTCGACCAACGGGACGAACCCGAGACCGGCGGCCAAGGCGACCGCCTCGATCGCGACCCCGGCGTCCGCTGCCCCGCAGCGGACGAGCTGAGCGACCTCGTCATGACCAGTCGCCAAAGGTCCGAGGAGGTTGGCTCCCTCGACGCCCTCCGCCGCTGCGAGGGACTGCACGAGCTTCTGGGCCCCGGTGCCGGCCTCACGCCGCGCCACCTCGAGGCCGGGACGGAACAGATCTCCCCCCGACCGAATCCTGAGCGGGTTCCCCGCGGGCACGACGATCCCGAGGCGCCAGCTGGTCAGGTTCACGAGCACGACTTTCCGGCCCTGGAGGGCCTGCCTGCCCAACGTGGCGTTGTCCTCGCCCGAAGGAGAGCCGCCACCATGCACGCCGGCGACGTGCACCAGCCCCGCTCGCAGGAGCTCGAGCGAGCGCCCGCTTCCGGTGTCGAGCCAGGTTGCGCGCGCGTCGGGGGACTGATCCCTGATCCTTCGAGCAAGGGCGCCAAGGAGAGGCGCGCAACCCGCCACGAGGACGTTTCGACGGAGCCGGTGCTCCTCCGAGAGCGGGCGGACCAGGCCAGTCCAGTTGCTACCCTCCGACTCGAGCACGCCATCCGCCGCGAGGGTTGCGTCGGCCGGAAGGCGATGGGCGACCCAGCCTCCATCGACCTCGCCGAGCGCGACTCTCCGCCCCGCGGATCCGCGGGCGAGCTCTGCCGAGGGTGGCGCAACGCGCACGCCGATGCCCTCACCTCCCTGCAGGAGAAAAACCTCCTCGACACTCGTTCGCAGGGCGCGTGCGATTCGCAGGCCGAGAACGGTGGAAGGCACCTGACGCCCTGCTTCGATGGCCACCAGGGCCTGGCGGCTCACACCGAGGCGACGGGCGAGCTCGGACTGGGAAACCCCTACGCGCTCTCGTGCTTCTCTCACCCTGTTGTCGAGGCGACCCTGCGGCATGGGGTTCTCCTAGCGAGTTCGGCGCAGCACCATTTGCTGCCAAGTGTAGCGCTTGAGTGACACAACCGACATCTCAGAACGACGTACATGGACATAGAGTCGATGTATTGACGTAGTGAGAACACGACATACTGTCTTGTAAACACTACGCTCGGTCCAGGCAACTCGCGACTTGGAGCGCCCTGAGGGCGTCAGGTCCCTCGTACTGATCTTCCGGCGGCGGCACCGGTCTGCCGACCGGCTCAGCCTGAGGCCCTGTCGGAGCGCTTCCGCTGTAGATTGGTCCCCCCGCGTGGGGAGCCCTCGCGCTCTTTCCCGGGTTCGGACCACCAGCTTCTCGACCTATGGCGATTCCAGCGACCAGCATCCGCCGCGGCATGCCCATCATCTTCAATGGGAATCTCTGCCGCATCATCGAATTCCATCACCACACGCCCGGCAACCTACGCGCGATGGTGCACGCCAAGATGCGCAACCTCAAGACGGGTTCGACGCTCGAGCATCGGTTCCGTGCGAGCGACAGCGTCGAGGTGGCGCAGATGGAGACGCACGAGCTCCAGTACCTCTATAAGGACGCGAGCTCGTATCACTTCATGAACACCGAGACGTACGACCAGTTCGAGATGGATGACGAAGCGCTCGGGGACCACGCGCCGTGGATGAACGACGGCATGAAAGTGATCGCCGAGTACTACGAGGGCCGACCGGTGAGCATCGAGCTCCCGAACGCCCTCGTGTTCGAGGTCATGGAGACGGCGCCTGTCATGAAGACCGCCACGAAGACGGCTTCTTACAAGCCGGCGAAGCTCTCCAACGGGGTGACGATCGGGGTGCCGGAGTTCATCTCATCGGGCGAGAAGGTCCGCGTGAACCCGAACAGCGGGGAGTACCTCGACCGCGCCAAGGATTGACGCGAGGGGACGACGGTCAGCTCCGCACGGGCGGCGGCGAATCGTGAACTCCGCATGGGGAGCGGCCCGCTACCGCTCTCTGATGGCGCACGACGGGACACACTCTGTGCGGCGCTCCTGGCCGTTCCGTTCTCTGCATCACCAAGCCCGCGCGCTCGTTCGGTTTGCTGACGGGACAGAACTCGGTTGTGGGACTGCTCTCCGCTCTCTCTGTCGGCGGCTCACAGATGCCCCCGTGCCGCGCCGTCGATGTCGCGGACAAGTTCAACGGATCCAACTCTGTCCACGTTCGCCTGGACTGTCCCGCCGCGTCGAGCGACCTGTCGTGCGCCGAGTGGCAGGCGGACAGGTTCGCCGCCGCGCTCCTCATGCCTGCGGCCGACGTGCGCGCCACCGTGCGTGCGCTCTGCGGCGACACGCTGCCAACGTGGGAAGACGTCGAGGCGAAGCGGAAGGCTCGCGTGCTCGACGAGAAGCTCCGCGACCTCGCCACCGAGGTGATGGCGAAGGGCAACTTCACGAACGTGTCGAACGAGGCGATGCGCTACCGCCTCCTGGACCTGAACCTCGTCCTCGACGCGTCGAACCCCCAGAGGAGCCTGCTGTAGCCGCACGGCTTGGCCGTGCTCGGAGTGTCCACGGTTTAGTTCACAGTTCACAGGAGGCATCGTCCATGCAGCTCACCCCCACCGCCCCCAACCCGACGTCGCTTCGCGGCGTCCTCTTCGCTCGCGAGGAGGGCTGAGCCATGGCCACTTTCACGCCCGCGGCGCTCTCTGCGCGAACGCTGTCCACGCGCGCGTCGTGCTCGCGGAGCGTCGAAGGTCGCGGAAACGTGGGGGAGAAACGCAACGGCCCCGGAGATCGCTCTCCGAGGCCGCTGTTTACTGTCGCCGCTCGCGAAGTTCGCGAGCGGCTCGAAATGGCTCCGCATTCGGAGCCGTTTGCTAACCCGTTCGCGGCGCTCTCGGCGGGACGGGTTCGCCCCGCTCGCACGGTCCCGGAAATGCGAACGCCTGCGAATCCAGGTGGTTGCGCGACGCGAGCCGGGACGCTCTCTCGAATTCGCTCTGTCCCGCGACGAACGCGCGGGCCGTTCGAGGGCGGGACGGCTCCAGCTCGAATAGCCGCTATGCACGCAAAGCGGCCATTCGTCTGGCTCCCTGATGTCGCGCGCGTCAGGCCGCCGAAAGAGCGCCGTGGTCGTCGCAGTGACCAGCGTGCGGGTGGTGCAGGTGCCCGGCGACGAGGTAGTCGACGTGATCGCCGTGCGGGACGGCCTCGTGACCGCACCCGGCGCCGTGGACGTGGCCCTGGGCGTGACCGGCGCAGCTGTGCGAAGGCGTGCATGCGGCCGGGTTGGAGGCGCCGACTTCGAGGACGCACTCGTCCACGTGGCCATCGTGGCCGTGGTGGAGGTGGCCATCGTGGAGGTAGTCGACGTGGTCGCCGTGGCGGACTGCGAGGTGACCGCAGTCGGCGCCGTGGACGTGATCGTGATTCGGATGGGTGGTGTGGCTCATGACTTCTTCTTCTTTCCTTGGTGTGGCGAGGTGACGACTGAGGGCTCACCGGCGTGGTCGAGCGCGGCCCGAATGAGCTCGCGAACATGGTCGTCCGCGAGCGAGTAGTAGATGTGCTTGCCTTCGCGGCGGCGCTTCACGATGCGCTCTGCGTGCAGCACGCGAAGCTGCTGGGAGAGCGTGGA